>MDTG01249421.1_pt1 | contig 13706 bp, 15 predicted proteins | sample 811421 | NCBI WGS metagenome assembly MDTG01 (sample SAMN05326645, study PRJNA326480) | marine metagenome | isolation source: seawater | place: Pacific Ocean: South East | collected 2011 | reverse complement strand
TGGCGGGCAGGAGGTGAATGAGGTATTCTTCACAGATGTCCGCGTGCCTGCGTCAAACTTAGTGGGCGAAGAAAATAAGGGCTGGACCTATGCGAAATACTTGCTCGCCCATGAACGCAACGGTATCGCCAATGTTGGTATTTCAGGCCAAAAGCTTGCGCGACTCAAGCGCCTGTCCCTGAGCCAAAAACGCAGGGGAAAACCTCTGGCCGATGATCCATTATTTGCCGCAAGACTGGCCCGTTTGGAAATTGAGCTGCGCAATCTGGAGACCACAAATTTGCGGGTTCTCGACGAATTTTCAAAAGGTGCGGGACCTGGGCCTGAAAGCTCCATGTTGAAAATCATAGGATCAGAGCTGGAACAGAACTTCGACGATCTCACGCGACGCGCCTTGGGACGGCAGGCACAGGCCCATATGCCCGAGGTGTTTGAGCCCGGCTACAACGGACCGCAGGTCGCCCCACAAGATATGGCTAATCAATCTGCCGCCTATTTCAACAAGCGCAAGGTGTCGATCTATGGCGGCTCGAATGAAATACAAAAAAATATCATCACCAAAATGATATTGGGGCTTTAAATTATGGATTTTCAACCCACTGAAGAGCGGCGCATGCTGGCCGATATGATTGGCAAATTCATTCAAAATGACTATCCAATGAAAGCGCGACTGACGGCGGGCACCAGCGCTTTGGGCTATTGCCCCGAGGCCTACAGCAAGATGGCACAGCTGGGTTTGATCGGCGCATTATTCGACGAGGAGGTTGGCGGCTTTGGCGGTTCAGGATTTGACATTGCCACCGTCTTTACGGAATTGGGCAAAGGTTTGGTGGTTGAACCGCTCAATGACACAGCAATGACCAGCGGCTATATTCTGGCGCATACTGACCAGCTGGAGCTTGTAGAACAGATCATCCTTGGTCAAAAACGCGTGGCACTGGGTCTCATCGAAAATGGCGCAGATTATGATTGGAGCGCGCCAGAGACACTTGCGCACCAGACGGGTTCAGGCTGGCAGTTAAGCGGAATGAAAACCTGCATGAAATTCGCCCATGGGGCGGATGCGCTCATTGTCAGCGCGCAGACGCAATCGGCGCCGGGGATCAGCTTATTTTTGATTGAAGCCGCTGCGGCAGGACTATCGGAGCATTCCTTCCAAACTGTCGACGGCGGCAATGCCTGCGAGATAACGCTGCACAATACTCCGGCTCAGCTGTTGGGCGCGGAAGGCGCTGCATATCCGTTGATTGATGCCGCAGCCGCCCGCGCCACTTTGGCCGTTTGCGCAGAGGCCCTGGGGGTGATGGAGCGGATCAAAGACATGACCATCGACTATATGCGCACGCGCAAGCAATTCGGCAGCGTGCTCGGTAAATTTCAAGCGCTGCAACATCGCGTGGCACAGATGCTACTTGAAATCGAGCAGGCGCAATCGGCGGTGATCAATGCCGCTAATGATTTGCAGTCCCCCACCGATGAGCGCAACCGCGCCATTTCTGCGGCGAAATATTCAATTGGTCGAATAGGCTGCGCCGTTGCCGAAGAGGCAATTCAACTTCATGGCGGCATTGGCATGACTTGGGAGTATGATTTGGGGCATTTCGCCAAACGGCTTGTGATGATCGATCACGAATGGGGGGATCAAGACTTTCACCTGATACGCTTTTCCGAAAGCTGACTCGCAGTACGACGGAAGTTCTGCATGATCCCCGCCAAACCGCGCATCTAAAGGGAGATCGCGACCTATTCAAAAGTATGTTGTTATACTTAAATATACTTCATTTCTCGTAAAATGATCCATTCGGTAGTGCCATGTGGCAGAAATATTGAGTAGTTGGGGGCTTAATACCTCTCCTTTAGGAGCATCACGAGAATTTAAGTCGCAGGACCAAACCCCTAGCAATTGCCGACAGTCCCCTCGCCCGTTCCACCGCGGTCATACGCCTCATTGGCATCCATGGGCCAATCAAGCTGCGCGATTTTGAGGCACATGACTCATTCTCCCGCCCTGCCTTGCAGCGAATTCGCGCCCAACTGGAGGCACTGAACTAAGCTGGGCGTCGGATCTCGGATAAAGCCCATGTTCTCACATATGCCATTGATAATTTTTTTGCCTCAGCGCAATTTTCTGCCCCTGAAGTGGACGAGGTCCAACCCGTTTTGGTCATGGCGAAGGTGGAGGGGCGCTACGACCTCACGCTGTCTATGTTTCAAAATAAAACACAGCTCGCAGATGTCGACAGCACCAAGCCACCAACGGATTGGAAGTCCAAACATTCGCTGATTTTCTCAAATGCCGCTCCTTCTGCACAGTCAGTGATGCCAGAACAAGAACACAAAGCATTCACCGCCAAAGCCAAGAGCCAAGCAAGCCCTGAGGAGCGAACCTATCTGCTCATGGACAAATACCACCAAGAAATTCGCAAAGCCCAGATGCGCGGCTATTTTCTCGATGAACCCCTGCCGTCAGTCTCGTTCAGCTGGCGCGCAGATACCGGCGCAAGTTGCACATTGACGATTGAGCCGGCCGTAGCGACCCACACCGCGCGGCAAAAGTTCCTCAAAGGTCATCAACAGATCATGGAAAGATTTTGGGTTCAATGCAGCAACCATTTCAAAACAGATATGGCGACCATGAACGGCCAACGCGCCTGCGGCTGAAACAAACCGCAAAGCCTGTCAATCTGTTTCTTGTCATGATGCGCAGAACGTCCCACCTACGCTGTGAGACCCAAAGGAGGCGCAGCATGCATCAGCCCGGTGAAACCTATGACGATATCCGCGACGCCGTTGGCAAACTCTGCGCGCAATTCCCCGGAAGCTACTGACGTGCACTGGATCGAGAGATGGCCTATCCGGCCGCTTTTGTGCAGGCCCTCACTGAGGCAGGATGGCTGGGCGCTTTAATTCCTGAAAATTTCGGTGGATCAGGCCTGCCGCTCTCAGCCGCAGCGGTAATTTTGGAAGAAATTCACAGATCTGGGGGCAATGCCGACGCTTGCCACGCACAGATGTATACCATGGGAATCCTTTTGCGGCACGGCTCAGAGGCGCAAAAGCGTCTGTACCTGCCGAAGATCGCCGATGGCACCCTTCGATTGCAAGCCTTTGGCGTAACTGAGCCGAGCTCTGGTACCGATACCGGCGCATTGCCCACAACCGCCAAGCGCGATGGTTCAGATTATGTGGTCAATGGACAGAAGATTTGGACCAGCTGAGCCGAGCATTCCGACCTCATGCTACTTTTGGCGCGTACGACGCCACTGGACGAGCGGATGAAGAAGACCGACGGCCTCTCTGTTTTGCTGGTTGATATGCGCGAGGCACTGGGCAAGGGTCTCACCCTACGGCCCATCCGCACCATGATGAACCATGCTACTACAGAAATCTTTTTTGACAATTTACGCGTGCCTGCGGAAAGCCTAATTGGCGAAGAGGGTAAGGGCTTTCGCTATATCCTCTCGGGCATGAATGCCGAACGCATTTTGATTGCTTCTGAATGTATTGGCGATGCGAAATGGCTTATCGAACACTCCGTAGCCTATGCCAAAGACCGCCAAATCTTCGATCGTCCCATCGGGCAAAACCAAGGCATCCAATTCCCCATTGCCAAGGCCTATGCCAATATGCGCGCCGCTGAATTGATGGTAAATGAGGCGCTGGCCCTTTACGAAAACGGTGGTAATCCCGGCGCTGAAGCCAATATGGCTAAGATGCTCGCGGCCGATGCATCAAATGAAGCGGCCAATGTCGCGGTGCAAACCCATGGCGGATTTGGCTTCGCGGAAGAATATGATGTTGAGCGCAAATTTAGAGAACAAGACTTTATCAAGTCGCACCGATCTCGACGAATCTTATACTGTCCTATCTCGCAAAGCATGTTTTGGATCTGCCGCGGTCTTATTAAGCAAAAGCCCTTGCCCTGCCCCTTCCCACCTGGGAAACGAGAAGCAGGGACAAGGGGCGAAGCCTAAACCGTCAGGATGGTCGAGCCCGTTGTAAGACGCGCTTCTAATGCGTTATGGGCTTCTATCACATCATCCAAAGCAAATTCTTGACCGATGACGATTTTCACATCCCCAGATATGACCTTGGAAAAGAGGTGCCGCGCCATCTCCTGGCAATCTTCATGCTTGCCAATATGAGTAAACAGCGTCGGGCGGGTAATTTTCAATGAACCTTTCGCCCCCAATTGAGCCAGGTTGAACGGTGGGACTGGACCCGAGGCATTGCCGAAGGTGATCATCATGCCCAGCGGTTTAAGACAGTTGAGGGATCCTTCAAAGGTACTCTGGCCCACGGAATCCATCACCACGTCGACCCCTGCACCTCCAGTCAATTCCGCAACCTTCTCTTCGAAATTTTCCGACACATAGTTGATACAATGAGTGGCTCCGTAGTCCAAAGCCAATTGGCATTTTTCATCACTGCCAGCCGTGCCAATGAGGGTGATGCCTTCTGACTTCGCCCATTGGCAGGCGATCAAACCGACCCCGCCTGCTGCCGCGTGAAATAAAACCGTATCGCCGGCACTGAGCGGAGTAGTGCGGTGAAAGAGATATTGCACCGTCATGCCCTGAAGCATCATCGCCGCGCCTTGCTCAAAGCTAATCTCATCAGGCAAAGGACAAACCTGCGCCGCCGGCATCACCCGGCGCTCACAATATGAGCCCGGCGGTATAGAGGCATAGGCCACCCGGTCTCCAACCTTCACATGGTTTACCCCTGCTCCAATGGCTTCAATCACACCGGCCGCCTCCATACCAAGCGCCTGCGGAAGCGGCAAAGGATATAGCCCTGTGCGTTGATATACATCTATATAGTTGAGACCACAGGCTTTATGGGCAATACGAACCTGCCCATCGCCAGGTTCTCCAGTCGGCATGTCCACAATTTTCAGTTGATCCGAATCCCCAAATTCTTCGATCACAACAGTCTTATTCATCACGCTCTCCCTACTTGAGGAATAAGTGTAGCGCATTGCGTTACCGGTACAATCGCAAATTCCAATATCATGCGACCTATGGCGCTGGTCACCTCCAACCTTTGGCCCTAGGATCGGCGCATGATTACATTTGCCTTTGCCATAGTCCTCATGCTTGCCACCCCCGGCCCGGGGGTTCTCTCCGCCGCCGGCGTCAGTGCTGGGTTTGGAGCAGCCGCTGGGCTACGCTATGTCGCTGGGCTCTGTATCGGGCAGGCCTTGGTTTATGCGGCCGTCGCCGCCGGCCTTTCAGCTTTTGTGCTCGACATCCCCTGGTTGCGGCTCACATTGATGACGCTGTCGTTTCTTTACCTGCTGTATTTGGCAAGCCGGATCGCTTTTGCCGGTGCGCAAGTGGCCTTTATTAAATCCGAAGACCCGCCGGGGCTCATGGCTGGTTTGCTTTTGCAACCCATCAACCCAAAAGCATATGCGGTGCTCACCGCTTTAATCACCGGATTTCCGCTCTTTGAGAACGCCTATTGGAGCGAAGTGGCTATAAAATTTGTCATTTTAAATCTCATTTGGGTGCCGATCCATGTGATTTGGGTTCTTTTTGGCGTCTCTCTCAAGCGGCTTAACCTCTCGCCCAAGGCACAACGGGCGATCAATATATCCATGGCCCTGTCGATGCTACTCGTGCTTGGCCTCGCCGCTTGGACTCTGATCTAAGCGGGCTGCACGAAACAAGCGCTCAACCAGCCGCTTTCGCGCTAGAGGCAAGGCCCGATCTCCCAAGGATGGCGCCAACCATTTTTCCAAAAAATGCCCAGTGGTGCGCAGCCCCGAGGCAATCTCGCCATTGTCCGCAACGCTTTGACCGATCATACAGGGCGCAAGTGGCAAGAGCTGGGTCTTCCAGCGCCCGGCATGATGCGCCGCGACGGCTCGACCAGATTTTGGGGAGACATAGGCCAGATCGTCAGTCGTGCCGGACACAGCGCAACAGCTGAGATCCAACCCAAAGCCCAAATCCTCCAATAGCTGCATTTCCCAATGTAAATAGGCCAAGGGCCAAGCCTCTGTGATGCAAATCAGATCTAAAAGATTGATCGAGGCGCTATAGAGTGCCCCATGCACCTCACGCTCTGGCAAAGCAAAGCTTAAAAGCCCAACCACAGAGGTCAAACCGGCCAAGGCCAAGGGATCTGCCATAACCTGCGCGGCTCGGCTGCGCAGAGGTTCGACCGTAAACGCTCCCATATGCTCTTCAAGCCTGGCCTTCCAGACCACCTCAAATTGACCACCGGGCTGCAACATCGGAGCTTGCTTGCGCCCAGCGCCACCGCGCACAACACCGGCATGCTTTCCGTGATATTCTGTAAAAACTTCAACAATCACAGCCGCTTCACCATGCTTGCGCACGGCCAATAAAACCCCCTCATCCCGCCATTCAATCAAAACATTGACCCTAACTCACATTCGGGAGACACCAATTGCGCACGAATTGGCTCAGTCTATCCAGAGGCCTGACGAATGTTAAGCCATTTGCCACCGCCCATAGCTATTCGCTCAAACCCGGTTCATCGAGCAAATGGCGCCCAAGCCGATCTTCCACTTCAATCACCCAAAGATCAGGATCAAAACCACGCTGGCGGGCAATCGCAAGGTCCAAATCAGGCTCATTTCCCGAAATCAGCTCCACCCAATTGCGCGCCCCGCTTTGCAAGTCAAAAGAGCGCTGAAAAACGCTGCCCTGCCCGTCCAAAAGGTTGAGCTTGACCAAAACCGCCCCCGCTGTGGCGTCTCCACGCTGGATCAGGAAAGCCGGAATATCAGCAAGGCGCAAGCGCGTGAGATAGGCAGAGACCCAAATATCGCTGGTCAGGCGGATCATTCGTTTCCATCGCGAAAATCGAGGCCCATTTCCTCGTAACGCTCTTTATCTTCCAACCAATTCGGGCGCACTTTTACCTGTAAAAACAAATGCACCTTGCGGCCCAAAAATTCTTCCAGTTCCGTCCGGGCTTGGGTGGAAACGGCTTTGATCGTCTCTCCACCCTTACCAAGCACAATACCCTTATGGCCATCACGCATAACATAGATGAGCTGATCAATTTTGCACGAGCCGTCCTTACGCTCCTCCCAAGCTTCCGTCTCAACCGTCAGCTGATAGGGCAATTCTTGGTGCAAACGCAGGGTCAATTTTTCCCGTGTGGTTTCCGCAGCCAGCATACGCAGCGGCAGATCGGCAATTTGGTCTTCAGGATAAAGCCAAGGGCTGGCCGGCAGCTGGCTTGCGATCCAAGTTTTCAGCGCGGCACAGCCGTGCCCCTTTTCCGCAGAAATCAAGAAGGTCTCCACAAAATCAAACGCCTCATTCATCGCCTTGGTCAGGGCCAAAAGTTCAGAAGCTTGCACCTTGTCAATTTTGTTAATCGCCAAGGCAATGGATTTGCCTTTGGGAAGATCCTTGAGGGCTTCCATAATCGCGTCCACGCCCTCCGTGATACCGCGATGCGCTTCAATCAAAAACACCGTCAGATCAGCATCAGCAGCTCCGCCCCAGGCAGATTTGACCATCGCACGATCCAAACGACGTTTGGGACGGAAAATGCCAGGAGTGTCGACGAACACAATTTGCGCCTCTCCCTCGAGTGCGACACCGCGAATGCGGGCGCGAGTCGTCTGCACCTTATGGGTGACGATCGAAACCTTTGCCCCCACCATACGGTTCAGCAGAGTTGATTTCCCTGCATTAGGTTCCCCGATCAGGGCCACAAATCCGGCGCGTGTGCTCATGCCCCTAACCTTTCCAACAATAATTTTGCCGCAGCCTGTTCGGCCTGGCGTTTCGATCCGGCTTTGGCTTGCGCCGCTTCGCCAGAATGTAATCTCACTTCAATCTCAAACTGTGGTGCGTGATCGGGACCGGAGCGGGACAGTTCGACATAATTCGGTGGCGGACCTTTGCGCGCCTGCACCCATTCTTGCAAAGCGGTCTTCGGATCGCGCGCATCGGCCTTAACGGAGGTGATCCGCGTATTCCACAGGCGCAGGATCAACGCCTGCGCTTCGGTAAAACCGCCATCACGATACACCGCCGCAATCAACGCTTCCATCGCATCGCCCAGCAAAGCTTCTTTGCGTCGCCCACCGCTGACCATCTCAGAGCGGCCTAATTTCAGCAGATTCCCAACACCAATTGAGCGTGCCACATCCGCACATGTTTCCTTGCGCACCAAGGCATTGAAGCGCGGTGCCAATTGCCCCTCGGTTGCCTTCGCATCGAGATCCAATAAAGCCTGCGCCATCACGAGCCCCAGCACCCGGTCGCCCAAAAACTCGAGCCGTTCATTGTCCGAACGGTTTACAGACGACATGCTCGAATGGGTCAAAGCCGTGATCAAGAGCCCCGGATTTTGAAATTCATAGCCGATTTCGGCTGAAAACTGGCGTAACTCGGAAGAAAGCTTGATCATCGCGAGACCTGTAAAATAGCGATCATCTAATCAATCGCCTTGAAATATCGGTCACTGCGCCACGTCCAGAAGGCCAAAATTGAAGCACCAGCAGAGGAAAACAAGATACGATCTGCGCGCCCAACAATGTCTTTTAGCGGCACGAAGCCTACACCGCCAATGGTCTGCGGCACCCGACTATCAGAGGAATTGTCGCGGTTGTCCCCCATGAAAAAGAAATGCCCTTCCGGTACGGTATAGATCTTCGTCGTGTCCAAATTCATCCGCCCACCCAGGCGCATGCTATCTTGATCAAACGTGTCCAATACCCCATGTTCGACACCATTGGGCAGGGTCTCAATGTATTTGGTCTTGATGCAATCTGCGCCCAGCCCAATGACCCCATTGGAACAAACGGGGCGGTTGCGCTGCGAGCCCTGTGGCTCATAGGTTTCTACGAAATCCTCAACCTGTCTTTGCGCAACCGGCGTGCCGTTGATCTGCAACACCCCGCCCTTCATTTGGATCTTGTCACCCGGAAGACCGATCAGGCGCTTGATATAATCCGCGCCCGTCACCGGATGGCGAAACACCACCACATCGCCGCGCTCGGGCGCGCCACCCAAAATCCGCACATCACGATCTTTGATGAAACCACAAAAATCATCCGCATCAATATTCAAGCCAAGGCGCGCAATCTGAATTTTTGGACAGGAGGCATAAGAATACCCATAGGCCATTTTATTGACGAATAAAAAATCCCCGATCAAAAGGCTATCCTTCATTGAACCCGAGGGGATCCAGAAGGGCTGAAAAAACAAAGTGCGAAACACCCCAGCAATCAGCAGGGCATAGACCACAGTCTTGACCGTCTCTATCACACTCGCAGCAAAGCTTTTTTCTTCAATGTCGTCCATAACATCCTCAGAATTTGATTTAGGGCTATGTGCGGCGCTTACGATCGAGAGTCAAGTTGTCCTGCCTGCATTCGGGCGCGCTTCAATCACCACAAAAGCCTGTGCCCATGGATGATCATCGGTCAAAGTACAATGGATCACTGCCGTATGACCTGCGGGCGTCATCTGCGCCAAACGCCCCGCAGCCCAGCCTGTGACTGCCATCACCGGCTGACCGCTGCGCATATTGGTCACGGCCATATCTTTCCAACTGATACCCATCGCCAAACCCGTGCCAAGCGCCTTAGAGCAGGCCTCTTTCGCCGCCCAGCGTTTGGCATATGTGCCCGCCACATCTTTGCGCGCCTCCGCCTTGCGTTGCTCAACCTGTGTAAAAACCCGGTTTTTAAACCGATCCCCAAAGCGGTCCAATGTGCCTTGGATCCGGTCAATATTCGCCAGATCTGTACCGATACCTAAAATCATCGACGGGCGTTTTGCATCAAGCGGCGCATTTCAGAAATGGCCGGGCCCAGACCCAAAAAGACAGATTCCCCGATCAAAAAATGTCCAATATTCAGCTCGGCCACCTCGGGCAGAGCAGCTATGGGCGACACTGTTTCGTAGCTCAAGCCATGACCGGCATGCACCTCCAGCCTAAGCTCGGCTGCAAATCGTGCACTGCGGGTGATCCGCGCCAATTCCTCATCTGCGCCCAGGTGATTGCCCGCTGCATGCAGGTCACAATAAGCGCCCGTATGCAGTTCAACCACCGCAGCTCCCACCTCCGCACTGGCTTGTAATTGTTGCTCTTCTGCGGCTACGAACAGCGACACACGGCATCCCACTTCAACCAAAGGCGCTATAAAATCACGCAGACGGTCCTGGTCTGCCAACACATCCAGACCGCCCTCGGTGGTCCGCTCCGCGCGTTTTTCAGGTACGAGACAAACCGCATGCGGCTTGTGGCGCAGGGCTATGGCCTGCATTTCTGCTGTTGCGGCCATTTCGAAATTCAAAGGAATGCGCAATGCGCCGATCAAAGCGTCAATGTCTGCATCGCAAATATGCCGACGATCCTCACGCAGATGCGCGGTAATACCATCAGCCCCGGCGGCCTCGGCCATCAAGGCTGCGCGCAGAGGATCCGGATAAGCACCGCCCCTTGCGTTGCGCAAAGTGGCCACGTGATCAATATTGACGCCGAGGCGTTGCTCAATGGACATAATCGTATCTTTCTGTTTTCACCTTAGACACCCGAGTCATCTTCTCGTTTGGGGAGGGTCTTGCGGCGCAACTCTGCAAATTTGGCCGCTAGTTGACCTTTTCGACGGCTTTTATACACGCGAATAGCGGGAACAGTAATAGCATAAATCACCAGCCCTGATATGAGTCCCGGCACCACCCCACCGATCATCCAGGGGAAAAACACCGTGTGCCAAAATTCGACCAAATACGTCCAATCTCCGCCAGATTGCGTGAAGAAAGCAACGATATTTGCACCCAATTCCGACACCGCGCGCGCAAACATTTCTCCCAAACCCAAGTGCAGATCGCTCTCTGGCCGCTTGCCCAAAAACGCATGACCAAAACCAAGCGCCGTTGCGCCAATGGGGATATAGGTCAGCGGGTTGCCGAAAAATGTGCCTAATAGCGAGGCGAGGACATTGGCCCGCAATACAAGCGCGAACACCCAAGCCAGAAGAAAATGTAGCCCGTAAAACGGAGTGAAAGAGGTGAACACGCCTATCGCCACGCCACGCGCGATTTCCTCCGGCGTTCCTGGCAGGCGGCGCAAACGGTGTTTGATATAAGAATAGGCGCGGGCCCAGCCCCCCCTTGGGTAGACCCATTCCCAAAGCGCCCGAGGCAGCCCACGCTTTTCACGACGCTTAAACACCAATTTCGCCCCACTCACCGTTCATAGCGTCGATATCCCGCCCGAGTTCCGGATTGCGGTGACGACTGACTTCTGCCACGTCACTGTCGGCCTCCAGCGCCGTGAGCACCATGTGCAATTGTGACACATCCCTGAGTTCCAATTCGACAAGCAGTTTGAAATAGTCCGGCTTGCGGTCCAAAAAGTGAATGTCAGAGATATTGGCATTCTGATCGCCGATCAATGTGCAAATCCGTCCCATGACGCCTGCGCCATTCAAAATGGTGGTGATGATCTGCGCCGGGTTGGTCGCGGCATGCTGCCCGTCCCGCCAATGCAGATCTAACCAGCGGTCCATTTGGGTTTCATAATGCAATAGGTTTTGGCAATCTATCGTGTGAACCACGACCCCATGACCTTTGAAAATGATCCCAACAATGCGCTCTCCGGGCAGGGGGTTGCAACAGGCGCCATGGGTAAACTTCTGTCCTCGCTCCAACCCGATCAAAGCAACCGCCGGCCCGACCTCATCAGCGTCGCGCACCTTTAGATTTGGGTAGAGCTCCGCCACCACGTCGCGCGCGGCGATTTCGGAGCTGCCAAGTCGGGCCAAAAGCTCATCTGCACTTGGCAAGCCGTAGTGTTTCGCTGCAGTTTTCAAAGCACGGTCGGAGGCTTTCTTGTTGACATTCTCGAAGGCGACCCGAGCAAATTCTTGCCCCAATTTAATAAATTTCTCGCGATCAAATTCGCGCAGGCTGCGGCGGATAGCTGTTTTCGCCCGGCCGGTGGCGACGATATCAATCCAGCTGGCCGGCGGGGTTTGACCCTCAGCAGTGATGATCTGCACAGATTGCCCATTGCGCAAGCGCGTCCAGAGCGGCACGCGAATACCATCAACCTTCGCCGAGACACAGGCCGCGCCGATGCGTGTATGGATGGCATAGGCAAAATCAATGGGCGTAGCACCACGCGGCAGTTTGATGACATCGCCTTTGGGTGAAAAGCAAAACACTTGGTCAGTGTACATTTCCAATTTAAACGCTTCGAGGAATTCCCCATCGTCACCTTCGAAGCTGAACCGCTCTGTCAATGATGAAATCCAAGTCGAAGGATCCAAAGCAAAGGGATTATCCACCCGCGCCCCGTCTCTGTAAGACCAAGTCGCCGCCGCGCCTTTTTCTGCCACTTGATGCATCGATTTGGTGCGGATTTGCACCTCCACGCGGCGGGCATTGCGCCCCGAAACAGTGGTGTGAATGCTGCGGTAGCCATTGGTTTTGGGCTGGCTGATGTAATCTTTAAACCGCCCCGGGACTGCCCGCCATCGCTGATGGATCAGCCCTAAAACCCGGTAGCATTCGGATTCATGATCCACAATGACCCGAAACCCGTAAATATCTGACAAGCGCGAGAAGGACAGCTCTTTATTTTGCATCTTGCGCCAAATCGAATAGGGCTTTTTAGCCCGACCTTGAATTTCCGCACCCTCAATCCCCGCACGGTCTAGTTCCTCGAGCAAATCGCCTTTGATTTGTTGTACCACGTCGCCAGTTTCGTTTTGCAACTTGATAAAACGGCGAATAATGGACTTGCGCCCATCAGGATTGAGCACTTGAAACGCCAAATCTTCCAGCTCTTCACGCAGCCAATGCATCCCCATGCGCCCGGCCAATGGCGCATAAATATCCATCGTTTCCAGAGCTTTTTGTTGCTGTTTTTCCGGCGTCATCGAACGGATGGTGCGCATGTTATGCAGCCGATCCGCCAATTTAACCAAAGTCACTCGAATATCTTTCGATGTGGCCATGATGAGCTTGCGGAAATTTTCCGCCTGCTTGTTCACTCTAGAGGAAAGTTGCAGATTGGTGAGCTTGGTCACCCCATCGACCAGTTCAGCCGCCTCACGGCCAAACAAGTGCTCTAGGTCCGCAAAGTTCGCCTTGGTATCTTCAATCGTGTCATGCAATAGCGCAGTGATGATCGACGCATCGTCAAGATGCTGATCGGCCAAAATATGGGCAACGGCTGCGGGATGGGTATAATAGGCCTCGCCAGACCGGCGAAACTGTCCCTCGTGCATTTCCTGACAGAAGCGATAGGCTTGCGCAATCTGCTCGGCGTTGGTTGACGGATTATAGGCGCGGATCAGACCGATCAGGTCGTCGGCTGTGATCATGCCTACATTTCCTTACGGTTGGCCTTGAGCTTCCATCAAAGCACGCAGCAATTTTTCATCATTCAAATCGTCTTCAGCCGGCTTGTCTGGCTCACCGCCCATCAACAAGGCCATGGAATCCTCTTCCGGCTCGTCAACTTCGATTTGAGTTTGATTGCTTTCAATCAACCGCTCAAGCAAATCATCGACCATTTGCGTTTCATCGGCAATTTCACGCAGGGAAACGACAGGGTTTTTGTCGTTGTCACGCTCTACAGTCACCGGAGACCCGCTGGCAATTTCGCGCGCCCGATGGGCCGCCAACATGACCAGATCAAAACGATTTGGAACCTTGTCTACACAATCTTCAACTGTGACACGCGCCATG
>MDTG01007962.1_pt1 | contig 13706 bp, 12 predicted proteins | sample 811421 | NCBI WGS metagenome assembly MDTG01 (sample SAMN05326645, study PRJNA326480) | marine metagenome | isolation source: seawater | place: Pacific Ocean: South East | collected 2011 | reverse complement strand
GATAAAGAACTTAAAGAACTATCTTATTCAATAAAAAACCAAGGTTTAATTCAACCTATTATCGTTAAACCCACAACAGATAAGCAATTTCAGATTATTGCTGGAGAAAGAAGGTGGAGAGCGTGTCAACTAAACGGAATGCATGAAGTAGATTGTGTCATTAAAGATTTAGATGACATTAATGTCTTAGAAGCAGCATTAATTGAGAATATTCAAAGAGAAGATTTAAATGTTATTGAAGAAGCTAATGCTTACAAAGGATTAATTGACATAAAAAGTATTAATAACGAAAGCCTTGCCAAACTAATTGGCAAAAGCCCAAGTCACGTTTCGAATATCTTACGCCTCTTAGAACTTGATGAAAAAATTCAGGAAATGGTTATAGTTGGAGACTTATCAATGGGCCACGCCCGAGCGCTTATTGGTGTGCCCAATGCTATTGAAAAAGCAAATGAAATAATTGAAAAAAAACTTAGTGTTAGACAAGTAGAAAAAATTACATCTGAATTCAAAAAAAATAGAAATAAAAAACTCCCTAAAGATCCAAATATTGTTGATCTTGAAAAAGAACTCTCAGATAAAATAGGGCTTAAAACATCAATACAATTTAATGAAAGCGGCTCATCTGGATCCTTAACATTGTATTATAGTGATCTAAATCAATTAGACGATATTATGAAACGACTTAAGAAATAAAAATTTTTCTTAAATTTAGTAAAAACCTTAGACCTAAAACTGTAGAAAAATTATTATTATTTTTTCTCATTAATCCCTCTGTCTTAAACATTAATTTAATTAAAAGCCTCTTCTTTTCTGATGTAATTTTTTTGAACATGTTCAAAAAAATCTCCTTTTCACGAAACAAATACCTTGGAATATTTTTTTGAAAATCATCTTCATTATCAGATGTAATTATTAGATTAATAAATTGTTTAATTGAAAAAAACATGTTGTTAACCTCAGTATAATTTGTAATTTTTTCATTATAGCTATTTATTATGAGTTCATTTTTCTCTAACAGCTTAAAGAAAATTTTATCATCTAGAGACACACTTTTTGAAATCAACTTATTTAGATTTTGGTAGCTAACGTCTTTGGTGTCAATTTCTCTAATCTTATGTAACTCTTTTTCTAACAAACCGTATTTATTATCTAAGACCTCTACTAAATACCAAAACAAATTCTTGTCTAATTTTATGTTATTATCATTTAGAAATTTATTTAATATTTTAGTCTTTGCAGTTTTGTCTAGTTCATAACATTCAACTAGTGAACAATTTTTTTGGTTTATAAACAACCTTTTGATAGAATTATTTTTTGTTGAATTTTCTGCAACAAATATAAAATAATCATCTTTTTCTATTAATAATTTTAAATATTCAACATTTAAACCATCAATCCCATTAATAACAAACAATCTTTTGTTAGAAAAAAGCTCTACATTTTCATTGACAGATTTAATATTTTCGATTCTAATCACCTCTATTGAGTTATCAGTTCTAAAAACTTCAATTAAAAAGTCTTTTATTTTTTCAATAAATGTTTTCTCATTCCCAGATATAAAAAAAACATTTGTATCTTTTTTAAATTCACTATTTAATAAAACACTTATAGGATCAATTTTCATTGACAGGAATCTATATCAATATTTGACAAATTAAGTTCAAACTGTTGAAGGCTGTCATTAGCAGCTGTTTCATACAAAATATTTAAAGATTCATCTGATCCAAAGTTATAACCCGCAGACTGTGGTTCAAATGTAAACCTAGATATAATTTCTTTGCTATTAATTAAACATTTTTTTTCAACAGAAAACAGTTCGTATACAAAAAATAATTTGTAATCAAGCTTTGAGACAGCTTGGTTTGATTGCACAGATCGCTTAATTTTTTCTTCTCTGGTATTTATCTTCAGCAAATATATTTTTTTATTATCTTCACCAAAATATTTTATTGTTTTACTAAAAAAAAACGGAATATCCACACCAGACAACAATATTGTTGTTTTGTCATATAATTCATTTTTTGAATTTATCTTGTCTTTATAGACATATTCTATCCTACCACATGAAATTAAAAGTAAAAATAAAGGTATGATTTTAATATACATTAAAGGACAAAGTTAATTATTTTATTAGATACGTATATTTCTTTTAATATTTTTTCATTTTTTAAATACTTATTCAATCTAATGTTATTTTTAACCATTATGATGACTTTTTCTTTTTCTAAATCTTTTTCAATTTCAAGAACACCTCTTGTTTTACCATTTATTTGAACAGCAATATTTACTTTTGTTTCAATATTCTCAGTTTTCTCCACAGGCCAATCTTGATTTATACACAAATCTTCTTTTTTTAAATTTAACCACATCTCTTCACTTAGATGGGGAAGGAATGGTTGTAAAATAATAGAAAGTTTTTCCAAAGACCATTTAAGCTCCTTGTTGTTAATTTTTTTATTTTTTATTACATCACTTAGTAAGTTTACATATTCATATATTTTGGCAACACTTTTATTAAATTGAAAATCTTCAATATATTTAGAAACATCATTAATTTTTATTTTAAGTTTATTAATTATCTCAGTATTAGGCATACAATTTACAGAGTAATTTTCATATATTTCTAATAAACTCCATATTCTATTTACAAATTTAAAAGATGAGACAATCCCATTTTCAGTCCATTGTAGATCTCTTTCAGGGGGGCTATCAGACAACATAAACCATCTTGCCGTATCTGCACCATAAAGGTTAATTATATCGTTTGGATCAACAACGTTTTTCTTTGATTTACTCATTTTTTCTGTTTTGCCGACAACTACCTCTTTATTGTTTCCATCATAATATTTATCCTTTATCTGTTTAACTTCTGCTGGCTCAATCCACTCTTTTTTATTATTTTTAAAAGTTTGGTGTGTAACCATGCCCTGAGTGAACAGCCCAATAAATGGCTCATCAAGATCAAAATAATCAAGATCTCTTAGTACTTTTGTAAAAAATCTTGAATATAATAAATGAAGAATTGCATGCTCAATTCCACCAATATATTGATCAACTGGTAACCAATATTTAATATCATCACTATCAAAAGGTCTGTCTAATCTTGCATTACAGTATCGAAAATAATACCAAGATGATTCAAAAAAAGTATCAAACGTATCAGTTTCTCTGTAAGCTTTCATTCCAGTTTCCGTACATTTTGTCTTAACCCAGCCATTAATATTTCTTAAAGCGCTTGATGATTCATCAAATTTTTTTATCTCAGGTAATTTAACTGGTAACTCTTTTTCATCAACAGCCTTAACCGCCCCATCTTCCCGATAAATTATAGGTATCGGACACCCCCAAAAACGCTGTCTTGAAATACCCCAGTCCCTAAGTTTATAATTAGTTTTTTTTAACCCAATATTTTCTTTTTCTAATACCTCTATTATTTTGTTCTTTGCCTCTTTAGTTGAGAGACCGTTAAGAAAATCAGAATTAATTACCTCTCCCTCATCTGTATATGCTGTATCTTCTATTTTAAAGTCAGCATCCTGAATATTATTAGGCTTAACAACTGGTATTACTTCAATTTCGTATTTTTTTGCAAAATCTAAATCTCTTTGATCATGGGCTGGACATCCAAATATTGATCCTAATCCATATTCAGTAAGTACAAAATTTGCTATAAAAACAGGGATTTCTCTATTCTTAACAAATGGATGATTTACAAATAATTCAGTTTTAAAGCCAAGTTTTGCTTTATCAGAATTTACATCTTTGCATTTATCAATAAATTTTTTGGCCATTAGATTATTTTTAGATATTTGAACTGATAGCGGGTGATCTATTGATAGTGCCAAAAAAGTTGCACCATAAATTGTGTCTGGTCTTGTTGTAAAAACTTTTATTTTTCCTGTTTTATTAGTTAAAAGAAATTCAATTTCTGCTCCTACTGACTTACCTATCCAATTAGACTGCATGACTTTGACCTTGTTAGGCCAATCACTTAATTTTTCTAGATCTCTAAGAAGCTCTTCAGAATATTTGCTTATTTTAAGAAACCATTGAGATAATTTCTTTTTTTCAACAACCGCACCAGATCTCCAGCCTTTTCCATCAATTACCTGTTCGTTTGCAAGAACTGTTTTATCTACAGGGTCCCAATTAACTTCTGATTCTTTTTTATAAGCTAATCCAGCTTTATACATATCAATAAAAAACTTTTGTTCATGTTTATAGTATTCTGGGTGACATGTAGCTATTTCTCTATTCCAATCTAAAGACAAACCCATTTGCATTAGTTGGTCTTTCATGACTTTTATATTTTTATAAGTCCATTCTTCAGGATGTTTTTTTTCTGTAATTGCTGCATTCTCTGCTGGCAGTCCAAATGCATCCCAACCCATAGGATGTAATACATTATAACCTCTCATTCTTTTATATCTTGCTATTACATCCCCTAAAGTATAGTTCCTAACGTGGCCCATATGAATTTTTCCAGATGGATAAGGAAACATTTCTAAAACATAATATTTCTTTTTCTTAATATCTTTTATTGTAGAAAATATTTCTTTTTCATACCAAACCCTTTGCCATTTTTTTTCGATTATTTTATGATTGTATCTAGAAGACACTTTTTAACTTGATTGTAACTTTAATTTTTTGGCTTTATTTAGAATAGCATTTTCTATTTTGGTATTATTTTCGGATTCAACATCTGAATTTATCCACTTTCCATCTTCATAGTATTGGCAGAATGATGCCACTCTTAAGTTCTGAGTTTTTAATTCTGAACCTGTAATAAATATATTTAATTTACACCTTTCATTTTCTTTACTTTCTAACGAATACCAATCAGTTATAATTGTACCACCTATAGGGTCTGCAGAGCTAAGTGGCATAAAGCTTATTGTCTCTAATGATCCCTGCCATAGGTAAATATTAATTGTCATACCGATACTGCTTATATTATTATTACTTTGACCTCTGTTTTGATCCAAAATACCTGCAACATTTATACCTTCTTTTCCAAACAAACCTCCGCCTGTCTGTAATCGCGTCCTAGCATCTCTTAGTGCCCCTTCTTTATTAAGTGCAGAATTCATTGGTGTACCAGACCTGTTTATAATTTCACCAGTTGTCTGAGCTTTTGACCAGAGCTCTTCCATTTCCTCATCAGACCTTCCGCTATTACAAGATGTTAAAATAGCAAAGGTAAATAAAATAAAAATTGTTCTGATTATAAACATTTGATCATAATTATTCTATGGAAACCTAATTGTAAAACATAAAAAAAAGGCACTATAAAATAGTGCCTTCTAATCATAAAAAATGATTTAATTAAAATGACATATTTGCACCGATGTACCAAGCTGATCCATCAGAAGATGCAACACCTTCGTCTTCAGAGTCTTTGTCTGAATAACCAAGTATAGCTGTTACACCAGATGCAACTGCATATGAAACACTAGCAGAAACAGTATCTTCTGAGTCATCAGTTGTTCCAGCAGTACCAATAGTTGTACTATCTTTTGATGTACCTGCTGCAAACCCAACATTGAAAGTTAGATCTCCAGATACATACTTAATACCAGCAGCAGTATATTCACCGTCGTTTTGAGCTGAGTTAGTGCTTTCAATACTATCACCATCAGCAAAACCAACAGCAACAGTTAAGTCACCAGTTACAGCACTTAGACCAACATGATATCCGCCTTCGTCATTTGTCATCTGAGCACCGTTTTTCGCACCATCAGAAGCTGAATAACCAAAACCAATTGTTACAGATGAATCACCTAATGAAGTTACATATGTTCCACCAACAGCTACATGGCTATCAATACCATATGTGCTGTTTGAAGCTGTATTATCATCAGTTGAAGCTGAGAATGACATTTTTAGACCATCCGCTAAAAAGTCAGCTGCAGTATGATATTCAACACCATACACTGTGCTAGCTGTAGTAAAGTCTAAACCAGTTGGTGCATTGTTAGTAGCAGCAATAGTAATAGTCTCTGCACCAGCAGAACTAGGGATTGAAATATCGTGTGAACCAGATGCGTTACCTGCATTTATTAAATCTAATTTAGATCCATCAGTAAATGCTAAGCTAAATCCAGCGTCACCATCACCATTACCACCACCGTTTGATGCTTCGTTAACAAGCATGAAACTAGATGAAATAGTCATACCACCGTCAGTTGTTTCTGATAATGATACAGTAAAGTTGTTGTCATTTATTTGTGAAGTTTGATCTGATCCACTGTTAGGTGAAGAAAAGTTCAAACCAGTTTGGTGGTTACCACTCATTGTTGCAGTTACAGCTTCTGCTACTGAAGCAGCACCTAGCGTAGAAACAAGAGCAGTTCCCATTAATAGTTCTTTTTTCATAATCACTCCTTTTGAGTTAATGAATATTCATTAAATGTAAGAACAAACTTACATTAAGTGGTATTTATAAATAAATTGAATTAATTTCAAAAAAAGCATAGAAATATACAAATTATTTTAAGAAGTGTTGTTTTTTTACAACAAATAAGCATGTTCAATATTACAAAATTCAATGAAATAAAGGAATTATTAAACAAAAAAACCAAAAACTGCGAAATAATTGCAATTTCAAAGAACCATCCAGTAGAAAGTGTTGTAGAAGCAATTAGGGGAGGTGTAAGGATTTTTGGGGAAAATAGAGTGATGGAGGCAAAAACTAAGTTCAGCAATTTAAAAATTAATCATCCTGAAATAGAATTGCATTTAACAGGTCCTTTACAATCAAATAAGGTAAAATTAGCCTCAAGTTTATTTGATGTCTTTCACACACTTGATCGTGAAAAAATAGCTAAAGAATTTTTCAAACATACTGAAGTTATACGAAATAAAAAATTTTTTATACAAGTTAATACAGGTGAAGAAAAAACAAAAAGTGGAGTTTATTCAAAATATTTAAACGAGTTTTTAAAGTTTTGTAAACATGATATGTCTTTAAACATTATAGGACTTATGTGTATTCCTCCAATTAATGAGAGTGCAAAAATTCATTTTAAAAGACTTAAAAATCTTGCTCTTAAAAATAATCTTAAACAAATCAGTATTGGCATGAGCTCAGATTATTTGGATGCTGTTCCTTTTAACCCTTCATATATAAGACTAGGAACTATACTTTTTGGAAAAAGAAATTGAAAAAAAAATTAGTAATTTATTCTAATCTTAAAAATTGTAATTTTTTTAAACAAATTTTACCAGAACATACTTTAATATTTAAACCATTAAGTCAGCTTTCTGAAAATAGAAGTAATGATGATGGAGGAATAATTCTGGATACCCTAAATGTTCTTAAAATTAATTTCAATTCTCTTCAAAAAAATTATTTATTAATATCAAATAACAAAAAATTATATAAACTAAAAAAAAATATTAAAGTTATAAAGCCACCCATATTTCCTTATCAACTTAAAAACAACATAGAAATCTTTTTGAATAATAATTTATTAGAAGTTGGGGACCTTTCAATTTTTAATCAGAAAATGCAAAATATAAAAAATAAAAAAAAATGTTCTTTAACCGAAATCGAAAACAAAATATTAATTTTTCTAATTAATAATAAGACTTGTACAAAAGAGCAAATTAAAGAAAAAATATTGAATATAAAATCATCCATTGAAACTAATTCAGTGGACACACACCTTACAAGAATTCGTAAAAAGTTTTATAAAGTTGAAACCCAGCTAAAAATCAAAACAAAAAACAGTAAGATATCAATAATATTTAATTCAAACGACTCGGGTTAATAAGTTTAAAAAATTTCTTATTAAATGTTTCATTATATTTGTGATCAAAAATTGATAAACTTAAGTATTGATCATTAAAAAAAAACTCAATTTTTCTTATTACAAGAGGAGCGTTTTCAAAAAAAACATCTATTTTAAATCTAATATTTTGATTGATGCCAATTTTTTTTAAAATCAAATAATTTTCTTTTTTTATTAATTCAGCATCATTAAAAAATTCTAGACTATTGAACATATCATAAAGAAACCAGGCATTGGTGTCTTTCGGATTAAAAAACTCATCTTCATCAAGATCATAATTGTAGTACATAGCCTTATCTTTATCTAGAATAATTAAGATTTTTGATGGATTAATATATTCCACTCTCACCCTCTCGTTACCAATAAAAAATTTTCCTTCGCTGAGTGAACCATTGTTAATTTGAATGAACGAGGCTGAAAATAATTTTAGATCACCTAGGTAATTTTTAATTGTTTCAATTTTTGCTTCTTTAGCAGCCAAGGATTTGTGGAGTAAAAATATAAAAAAAATAATTAAATATAAATTATTTTTTCTTAAGTACATGCCTTTTCCCTGCATTATTAGCTTCAGTTATAATCCCATCTTCTTCCATTTTTTCAATTATTCTTGCTGCTCTGTTGTATCCAATTTGCAAGTATCTTTGAATAAAACTTGTAGAAACTTTTTGTTGCTTAATTATAATTTCTACAGCTTTATTATACAACTCATCATTATTGTTAGAAATCAAATCACCAGAATTATCCTTACTAACCTCTGTTTCATTTAGAGAGATTTCATTTTTATAATCAAATGTAACTTGTTTTTTTATAGAGTTAACAACGTTTTCAACCTCTGCTTCAGAAACAAAACCCCCATGCAATCTTTTAATGTTTGCTCCATTTTCTAAAAATAACATATCTCCACTGCCTAGCAATTGTTCTGCTCCCATTTCATTTAAAATAGTTCTACTATCAAACTTACTCGCAACCTTATAACTTATTCTACTTGGAAAGTTTGCCTTAATAGTTCCAGTAATTACATCGACACTTGGTCTTTGAGTGGCAGTTATTAAATGAATTCCAGAAGCTCTTGCCATTTGTGCTAGTCTTTGCACAAGTGATTCCACTTCTTTTCCTGCAACCATCATTAAGTCAGCCATTTCATCTATCACAACAACGATGAATGGCATTTTTTCTAATTTTATCTCAATCTTTTCAATTATTGGTATTTTTGTATCTGGATCAAAACCTGTTTGAACTTCTCTAAATAATTTTCTACCAGATGAAATAGTTCTAACTACCTTATTATTATAAGAAGAAATATTTTTAACACTTACAGAACTCATAAGCTTATATCTATTTTCCATTTCACGAACTACCCATTTTAAAGCAAACACTGCTTTGTTTGGATTTGTAACTACTGGTGTTAATAAATGTGGTATATCTTCATAAATACTTAATTCTAACATCTTTGGGTCTATCAAAATTAATTTACATTCATTTGGTTTAAATTTATATAATATGCTTAGTATCATAGTGTTAATACCTACTGATTTACCAGATCCTGTTGTACCAGCTATTAATAAGTGAGGCATTTTTTCTAAATCAGCAAAAACTATTTCACCTGCAATATTTTTTCCAAGTGCCAAAGTTAATGAGCTGTCATCTGCATTATATCTTTGATCATCTATTATATCTCCAAATAAAACCCCCTCTCTATTTTGATTAGGTATTTCAATACCCATACTAGTCTTACCAGGTTGTGATGAAATTCTAGCAGACAAAGATGACATAGCTCTTGCAATATCTTCAGATAATCCAATAATTTTACTAGATTTAATTCCCGCATTGGGCACAAATTCAAATAATGTTACAATTGGGCCAGTTTTGAAACCAATTACTTTACCTTCTATGCCATATTCAGAAAGTGTTTTTTCTAATTTAATTGAAAGATCACTATTAATTTTATTTAACTTTCTATCTATATTATTTTTAAATAATGAATTTTTTAAAAGATCCTTGTTTGGAAGAGTATATTTAAATTGTTCAATTTCAATTTGCTCACTTTGTCTGCTTTGATAGTCAATATTTTTCTTTCTAGAAAATATATTATGTTTTTTAATCGTAGGCTCATTTCTAGATTTCACAATTCTTTTAGACGATTTATTTTTTAATAAAAACAATAAGGGAGAAACAAAATTTAGATATTTAATAAAACTTAAAAATTTCAAATAAATCAGAATTTTTTTTATAAATTTATATTTTACTGAAAAAGATAAAACTATTAGGATAAAAGCAATAATAATAATTAATATATTAACTAAATATAATAAAAAAATATTATTAATTTTATCAAATAAATAAAAATTAATTTGATCAAATAAAAATAATGATATTAATCCTACCTTGAAAATTTTTATTTCAAAAAAATAAAAAGAGACGCCAATAAATAAAACACCAGATAAGTTAAGCAAAAACCTTATAATTATATTTTTGTTAACAATTCCAAGTAAAGTTTTAAGACCCTCAAATAATAAAAACAAACCAATAAGATAAGACATACTGCCTATAATTACTATTGAGTAACTAGAGAGATACGATCCAAAAATACCGAAGTAGTTATAAATCTCCTGATTACCTTGATTATTTGAAAAAGTTTTAAAACCAGGATCTTCTTCACTATAGGTAAATAGACTAACAATATATACTATTGAAAAAATTGTTGCTAAACAGCCAAAAATAAACTTAATAATAAATTGTCTCAATGAACCATACTTGAACATATAGTTAGATTGTAATACATTTAGATTGTGGTAATTCGAAGAAAATTATGAAAGAAATTTATTCTAATATTAATATAATTGGAGGGGGTTTAATTGGAGCTCTTACTGCCTATTCTTTGTCAAAAACAGGTTTTACTATTTCTTTAATTGAAAAAAAAGATGTTTATAATGTCAGCAATAATTTAGATTACAGAACTGTTGCAATCTCAGAAGGTACTAAACTTTTTCTTGAAAAAATTGGTTTATGGTATGAGATTAATAAATACTCTGAACCAATAAAAAAAATTAAAATTATAGATAGGTTGCAATCGAATACCCTTGAGTTTGATAACACTAGAAGAGAATCAAATCTTGGATATATAGTTAAAAACAAACACCTTCTTAATATTGTCTATAAAAAATTGAGACAAAAAAAGAATATAAAGATTTTTAATAATTCCAAAATAAAAGATTTTGAAAACACAAATGATTTTATTATAACTAATACAGAAAATTTCTCAGTTTACTCAAATCTTAACATTGCAGCTGATGGAAAAAATAGCTTTGTAAGAAAATACTATAAAATACCTTTTTTTACCAAAGATTATAATAAAAAAGCATTAGTCATTACATTTTGTCATGAAAAAAATCACTACGGCGCGGCTTACGAGTTTTTTTACAAAAATGGTCCACTTGCTATACTGCCAATGAAATTTCAAAAACCTAATTTTGTTAGTTCAATTGTTTGGACCAATGAAAAAAATTATTTAGACGAAATAATGAAATTAAGTAATGAAAAGCTTATTTCAATTTTAAATAACGAATCACAGTATGTCGTAGGTAAAATTAAAAAAATTCTCACAAAACAATCATTCCACTTAACAGCTCATTTAAATACAAAATTTTATTCAGAAAGAAGCATTTTTATTGGTGACTCTGCACACTCTTTTCATCCAATTGCTGGACAGGGGTGGAATTTAGGAATGAAAGACTTAGAAAATCTCTATTATTTAATTTCTAAATATAAGGAACTTGGTATTGAAATTGGTGATCAATTGTTTTGTAAGGAATACCATGATAACAACTACTTTAATTCTTATAGACTCTATCAAGTTACAGATAAACTCGATAATCTTTTTAAAATACAAAACCCAATTATTTCTCTGGGAAGATCTTTTGGTCTAAAAATAATACAAAAAAACAAAACAGTTAATAATTTTATTAGTGATTTTGCCATGGGTGTTAATTTATAGTTTTATTTTCAAAGTCTCCAATTAGTTCTAATTCAATTATTGATTTTAATTTACTATAAAAATCTAGTAGACTTTCTGTTTCAAGTAACGCTTGTTTATCAATATTTTTAAAAGGTGATACCATTGCAATAAACTTAATTATTTGATCAGTCTCAATATTCTCAATTTCTTCAAGACTTAAATTAATGTTTTTATTTTTTATATATTTCCCATACAGTTTTAAAAGAGACTCTTTTTGATCTTTAGAAATCTCACCTTCTTTTTCATATAATTCAACTAAACTAGCATTAATTAATCTAAAATTATAATCTTGTTCAATTTCATTAATGATCTTAAAACATTTTATTCCATGTAGACTAATTAAATATCTTCCATCATTAGTTTCATTAAAACTGTTAATTTTCCCAACACATCCTATGTTGAAGAGTTCGTTTTTTTCATCAGTTTGTATCATACCTATTTTTCTATCTCGAGCTAAGGCATAATCAATCATTTCTATATACCTCGTTTCGAATATATTAAGCGGAAGACTTGTCCCTGGAAATAAAACAGCGCCATTAAGTGGAAAAATTGGTAGTTCCATATTAAGAAAACATTACTTGAGATAATTTTTTTCGGTACTTAACTGTATTCTCATTCCCATCCCCTAGTACCTCAAAAAATTGAACCATTTTACTTTTGACTTTATCTTTATGTTTGGAATAATTATCAAGTAGTAAATTCATACTTTTTTCATATTCTTGAATAGAAAAATATTTATCAGCGACTTCAATTATTAAATTAATATCATTTGGTTTATTATGTAGTTTAACTATTAATTCATCAATATCAGGCCCAGATAGATTACTTTTTATTATTTCCATTTTTTTTATTATCTGTCTCACTTCGTCTTTGTTCTTAGAAGTATCGTCTAATGACTCGACAAATAATTCAACCTCTTCAAATAGCTTTAATTCTATAAGACAATCTAAGTAAAGATTAATAGCTTTAATTTCTTCAGGATAATTTGATATGAAGTCTAGCAAGATATCTTTGATTTTTTCAAAATTTTTCTCCTCAAAATCTTTTTTTATTTCTTTATAAAATTGACTGTGATCTTCATTAATTTTTGATCCCAAACATTTTTCTAAAAATTCAACAATCTGTTTTTCAGGTAGTAGACCCTGAAAAGCATTGGCTATTTGCTTATCTTTGAAAGCATAAATAGTTGGGATAGATTGTATTCGTAGTTGTGCTGCAATTTGTTGATTATCATCGATATTGATTTTAGCTAAAGTTATCTTATCTGATCCACTAATTATTTTTTCTAACAGAGGAGTTAATTGTTTACATGGTCCACACCAAGGAGCCCAAAAATCAACAACAATTAATTTATTTTCACTAGCTTCAATAACCTTTTCATTAAAATCAGTTTCATTAACATCAATTATATTGGTATTTTCATTCATAAAACTTTAACTATACTATAATTATCTAAAGAAAAAATATTAATTTTTTTATTTTTTTCAAGAAGGAAGTTTATAAACTCTGCAGTTGTAACGGTTATAGTTGTAGTGTTTATCAAGGGGTGGAAATTAATTATTTTACTATTATAAAGTTTTTCATCTAAATAAAATTTAACAATATTTTTCTCATCATTAAGTAGTGCAAATGGAGAGACTGATCCAGGTTTGATGCCTAAAAACTCTTCTAAATATTCAGCATTAGCAAAAGATAAATTTTTGGCATCGATTGATTTAGAAAATAGTTTTAAGTCAACCTTTGCATTTTCATCACAACTAAATAGAAAAAAATTATTTTTTTTATTCTTTAAAAATAAATTTTTTGTATGAGCACCTTTTATTTCACCCCTTAAATTTTCAGAATCTTCAACTGTAAACAAAGGTTCATGATCATGAATTTGAAAATCTATATTT
>MDTG01256870.1_pt1 | contig 13707 bp, 17 predicted proteins | sample 811421 | NCBI WGS metagenome assembly MDTG01 (sample SAMN05326645, study PRJNA326480) | marine metagenome | isolation source: seawater | place: Pacific Ocean: South East | collected 2011 | reverse complement strand
TATATACCTAAAAATATTTATGAAAAGAACTTATCAACCAAGCAATTTAGTAAGAAAAAGAAGACATGGTTTTAGAGCTAGAATGGCCACTAAAACTGGACGAAAGCTTATAGCTAGAAGAAGAGCTAAAGGTCGTAAAACAATATCAACATAGTCAAACACATGGTTACGCTTGAAAGTTTAAAAAAAAGCAGCCAGTTTAAAAAAGCACTTAAAGAAAAGAAAATTCATTCCGAATACTTTTCAATCTTTGCTGCAAAAAATTTTTATAAACCTCAATATAAGGCTAGCTTAATAATTAGTTTTGTAATGAAAAAAAAAATTGGTAATGCTGTTAAAAGAAACAAAATAAGAAGAAAACTAAAAGCCATTGTTCAAAAATTGTTAAAAAAAAGAGGTGCAATTAATAGAAATTATACTTATATAGTTTTTGGAAAATCAAATGCTTATACTGAAAAACAAAGTGTACTTATGCCATCAATGATTAAATGTTTTAAAAAATTAACTAAATGAGTAAATTAATCATATATTTAAATATCTTTATAATAAAATTTTATCAATATTTTATTTCACCTCTTTTGGGAAATAGATGTAGGTATCTTCCTACATGTTCTGAGTACTACATAGAGTCACTTAAAACATATGGGTTTCTTAAAGGATCATTTTTAGGAATAAAAAGAATATTTAGTTGTCATCCATTTAAAATTTTAGGTGGTGGAGAAGGTTTAGATACAGTTCAAGATAAAAAAAATTTAACTAAGGGAAAATTAAATGGATAATAAAAATGTTTTCATAGCAATAGCTTTATCAATGTCTGTTTTGCTTTTTTGGGCAGCTTTTTTTGAAAATCCAAGAACTGTAAACAATATCTCTTCTCAGCAAGAGAAAAAATCAAGTGAAAGTGTTATAACGCCAAATATTAGTGAAACTTTTAAAACTAATATAATTTCGAGAGAGGACGCTATAAAAAGTTCTAGTCGAGTAAAAATTGAAAATGACAGTATTGTTGGTTCCATGTCCTTAAAGGGCAGCATAATTGATGATATTTCATTTAAAAAACATAAACAGAATTTAGAAAATAATTTAAATGTAGAATTTTTAAATCCGCCACAAACTGAAAACGGATTCTATATTGAAACTGGGTGGACCAGTATTGGAAATAAAATTAAAGTTCCTACAAAAGAGTCAATCTGGAAAATTAATGGAAATAAAATTTTAAACAATAATGAACCAGTAGTCTTGGAATGGAATAATAACGAGGGAATTATATTTAAGAAAAAAATTGAATTAGATAACAAATATCTATTCAAAATAAATCAGGAAGTTCAGAATAATACAAATCAAACAATAGATCTATATCCTTATGCACAAATAACAAGAAACAAAATACCTGCTGATATTCAAAATTTTTATATTTCTCATGAGGGTTTCATTGGAGTTTTTGATGAAGAACTCAAGGAGGACGATTACGATGATATAGAAGAAAAAAAAATAGTCAGAGAAGCGAACGAAGGGTGGCTTGGTATCACTGATAAGTATTGGATGACAGCTGTGGTACCGCCAAAAGGTGAAAATTTTAAATCTACTTTTTTATATAAAGACACATTTAAAGCTAACTATATTTTAAATAATCCAACTAAAATTAGTCCTTCATCCACTAATTCGAATGAAGTTAAATTATTTGTTGCTGCGAAAGAAGTTGACACTATTGACTCATATGCCGCTAATCAAAATATTAATAAGTTTGATTTAGTGATTGATTGGGGGTGGTTTTATTTTTTTACAAAACCTCTCTTTTTTATTATCGACTACCTATTTAAATATTTTGGAAATTTTGGAACAGCAATTGTTATAATTACAATTGGAATAAGGCTAATATTCTTCCCGCTTGCAAATTACTCTTTCAGATCGATGGCCAAAATGAAGGCAGTTCAACCAGAAATGATGAGATTAAAAGAATTGCATAAGGAGGACAAGGTAAAACTACAACAAGAAATGATGGCGCTTTACAGAAAGGAAAAAATAAATCCAGCATCAGGTTGCTTACCGGTTTTAATTCAAATCCCATTCTTTTTTGCAATTTACAAAATGTTATTCATATCTTTGGAGATGAGACATCAACCTTTTTTTGGTTGGATTGAAGATTTATCAGCTAAAGATCCAACGTCTATATTTAATTTATTTGGTATAATTCCTTGGGACCCACCTGGCTTTTTAATTATTGGTATTTGGCCAATTCTAATGGGTGCATCAATGTGGGTTCAGCAAAAATTAAATCCAGCACCTGCTGATCCAATTCAAGCAAAAATATTTGCTTTTTTTCCACTATTTTTAACAATAATTCTTGCATCTTTTCCTTCTGGCCTCGTTGTGTATTGGACTATAAATAATATTTTAACTATTGCGCAACAATGGGTCATAATGAAAAAAACTAAAGTTAAAACTAATTAAATGTCAAAAGAAATTTCTTTAGAAGAAATAGCAAAATTTTGGCCTAAAGACGCTCCTGAAATTAAGAATATTTCAAAATACATCTTAAAATATAAAAAAGAGAAAATTGTAATTAAATATGGTGGCAATGTTCTAATCGATAGAAAAATATTTAATAATTTTATTGAGGATATAAATATATTAAACAAATTAGGTCTTTCTATTATTGTTGTTCATGGAGGAGGGCCTAGGATTAAAAGAGAATTAGATAAAAGAAAAATTAAAACAAAATTTATTAATGGATTAAGAGTAACAGATCAAGAAGTAATAAAGATAGTTGAGGAAGTTCTAATTGATTTTAATAATGACATAGTTAAATCGCTTCAAAAAAAAGGTTCACAAGCTGTCTCAATAAATCCTAAAAACAATAATATTATTAATGTTGTGCCAGAAAAAAAAGAGCTAGGTTTTGTGGGAAAACCTAGTCAAATTAATATAGATATTATTGAGAATATGATTAACAGTAATCAAATTCCTATCGTTGCACCTTTAGGCTTAGATGTTAACAATCAAACCTATAATATAAATGGTGACACTGTGGCAAATGCAATAGCTAAAAGACTTAAATCAAGAAGACTTTTGTTAATGACAAATGTTGAGGGTGTTTATGATGATAAAAAAGATTTAATTACTGAAATAAAGCCTTTTGATCTTAAAAATTTAATAGAATGGAATGTTGTTCAAGGAGGAATGATACCAAAAATAAAGAATTGTGTTGATGCTGTAGAAAATGGTGTCAAAGGTGTGGTTATTCTCGATGGAAGACAACCACACTCAATACTTCATGAAATATTTTCTGATAAAGGAGCTGGAACATTAATAAGAAAATGAAAGATTTAAAAAAAATTAAATATTGGTTATTTGACCTTGATAATACTCTTTACGACGGAGCTACAAAAGTTTTTGAACAAGTTGATAAAAAAATGACAAAGTTTATCTCAGAAAAACTTAATGTAGACTCGCAAGAAGCAAAAAAAATTCAAAAAAACTATTTTCAAGAATATAACACAACATTAAATGGTATGATTAAACATCACAAAATTGATGCAGATGAATTTTTAGAGTTTGTTCACGATGTCGATTTAAGTTTTCTTAAAAGAGATAAGTTTTTAGAAAAAGAAATCAAAGAATTAGAAGGGAAAAAAATTATATTTACAAATGGGTCGAGGGCTCATGCTGAAAATGTTACAAAAAGAATTGGAATTGATAAGCTTTTTGATGGAGTTTTTGATATTAGGGACTCGGATTTTATTCCTAAGCCTTCTATAGAGCCCTATAAAAAAATTATAGAAAATTACAAAATTGAGCCACAATATTGTATATTCTTTGAAGATATAGCAAGAAATTTAAAACCTGCGCATGAACTAGGAATGAAAACAGTTTGGATAAAAAATAATGAGCCTTGGGCAGCAAAGTTCTCAGATGCTGATTATATTAATTATAAAACAGATAAGCTTGCAAACTTTTTAAGGAGTATAAATGAAAACAGATAATCTAGAAAAAATAATTAATGAAGCTTTTGAAAATAAAGAAAGCATTTCTTCAAATTCAGAGCAAAAAATTTTAAACGCAATTAAAGAAACGATAGAATTAACTGATAAAGGTACAATAAGAGTTGCAGAGAAAAATGGTGGAAAATGGTCAGTAAACCAATGGGTAAAGAAGGCAATACTATTAAGTTTTAGAGTTAATAAAATGACTATGTCAAAAGGCCCTTACACAACTTGGTATGATAAAGTTCCAGGTAAGTCTGTGTTATGGAATGAGAATGATTGGAAAAACGCTGGTTATAGACATGTTCCTAACGGTGTAGTTAGAAAAGGATCTTTTATTGGCAAAGGTGTTGTATTGATGCCATGTTTTGTAAATCTTGGAGCATATGTTGATGAAGGTACTATGATAGATACTTGGGCTTCTGTTGGATCATGCGCTCAAGTTGGAAAAAATTGTCATGTTTCTGGAGGAGCTGGTATTGGTGGAGTCCTTGAACCTTTACAAGCTGGACCTGTAATAATTGAAGATAATTGCTTTATAGGTGCTCGATCAGAAATTGCTGAAGGAGTCCTTGTTGAAGAAGGTGCAGTAATTTCTATGGGCGTGTACATCGGAGCATCAACTAAAATAGTAGACAGAGAAACCGGTGATGTTATTTATGGAAAAGTTCCTGCTTACTCTGTTGTTGTGCCAGGATCTATGCCAAATAAAAAGAATCCAAACGGTCCATCTTTATACTGTGCAGTAATAGTTAAAAAAGTGGACGAAAAAACTAGAAGTAAAACTTCAATTAATGATTTATTAAGAGATTAATGTCTAGTTTGAATGAATTAAAATTAGCTAAAGAGCTTATAAGGTTTCAAAGCATTACGCCTATAGATGCAGGTGCCATAAATTTTATAAAAAGGAGACTTAAAGTTTTAGGTTTTAAGTGTAAGATTTTAGAATTTAAAGATAAAAAAAGTAAACCTATCAAAAATCTATATGCCAGGTTAGGTACTAAACAACCAAATATTTGCTATGCAGGACACACGGACGTTGTGCCGCCAGGAAATTTAAGTGACTGGACAGTAAATCCTTTTAAACCAGTTGTTAAAAAAAATCATTTAATTGGTAGAGGAGCTAACGACATGAAAAGTTCCATTGCTTGTTTTATTGTAGCAGTTAGTAAATTCCTTAAAAATAAACCAAAATTTAATGGTTCAATAAGCTTTTTGATAACAGGTGATGAAGAAGGTTATGCAATTAATGGAACAAAAAAAGTTGTTGACTATCTAAAAAAGAAAAAAGAAAAAATTAATTTCTGTATTGTTGGAGAACCAACTAATCCAAATAAATTAGGGGAAATGATTAAAATTGGGAGAAGAGGAAGTTTAACAGGTAAAATAGAAATATCCGGAATTCAAGGTCATGTCGCCTATCCACATCTGCTCAATAACCCAATTAATACTCTTGTTAATGTATGTAAAGAATTAAAAGATAAGCCACTTGATAAAGGTAACAAAAATTTTCAACCTTCTAATTTAGAATTCACTGGAATTTTTGTAGATAATAAAGCTCATAATGTGATTCCAGCAAAAGCGAGAGCTCAGTTTAATATTCGTTATAATAATTTTCATACTGCGAAATCACTAAAAAAGAAAATAAATAATATAGTAAGAAAAATTTGTATAAAAAGTAAATGTGCTTTTAAGATAGAATATTTAGCCAATGGTGAATCTTTTTTAACTAAACCAGAAAAAACAATATTTATGGCAAAAAAAATTATTAAAGATATTACTAAGATTAACCCAAAATTCTCAACAACAGGAGGAACTTCAGATGCAAGATTTATAAGAAAAATTGCTCCTTGTCTTGAATTCGGTCTTGTAAATAAAACGATGCACAAAGTAGATGAGTGTGTCTCAGTTTCTGATCTTAGAAAACTAACAAATATTTATAAAAATATTTTGGTAGAGTATTTTAAGTGAAATTATATAAAATAAAAAAATCTAAAATTGACAATAAAGGCTTGTATGCAAGTCGAGATATTAAAAATCGAACAAAAATAATTGAGTATAAGGGTAAAATTCTTACTAAAAAACAAGTAGAAGAAAACCCTAAGTTTGATAATGAAAAAGCAATATATCTTTTTAATATTAATAAGAGATATGATCTTGATGGTGATTTTAAATATAATACTGCAAGATTAATTAATCACTCTTGTGATCCAAATTGTGAGGTTTATGGGACAGGGTTAAAAGTTTGGGTATATGCAATAAGAGATATTAAAAAAGATGAGGAATTAACTTATGATTATGGTTTTAGTTTTGATGATGATTACAAAGATTTTCCTTGCAAGTGCAAATCGAAAAATTGTGTTAAATACATTGTTAGATCCGAGTCAAGATGGCGAATAAAAAAATCAAAAAATTGTAAATGAAGAAAATATTATTCATTAGTACAAGAAATCCTTTTTCAGAAAGATATTCAGGCGATGTTATTAGAGCAAAAAAATTTATATATTTTTTTAGTAAAAATAATTATCTTAAAGTTATTAGCCCAGATTCTCAAAAATTTAAGAAAAGAGAAAGTAAATTTAATTATGAATCCTTTAAAAGTCCTAACTTAATTTTAAAAATTTTTTATATATTTCGATCTTTTTTAAAACTTGAGCCCTTGCAATTAGGTTACTTTTATTCACCTCAAATGAATGAATATATAAAAAAAAATTATCAAAATTTTGATTTAATTTTTTTTCAGTCTTTCAGATCAGCTCAGTACATGCCTAAAAATTTTAAGAAAAAAAATGTATTAGATATGGCAGATTTAGTGTCAAGAAATTATGAACAAACAAGTAAAAAATTATCTTTTTTTAACCCTATTAGAATGATTTATTTTATTGAAAGCTTTTTGTTAAAAAAATATGAAATAATTTGTTTAAAAAAATTTGATAAAATTCTTTTACATTCAAAAAAAGAAATAAATTCTATTGACAAAAAATATAAAAAAAAAATAATACAATATTCTTTTGGTATTGATAAAATTAAAAAAAAATATAGTTTTAATCAGAAAAATTATAAAATTATTTTTATTGGTAATATAAGATATGCGCCAAATAAAAATGCTTGTTACGAATTTGTAAATAATATTCTACCCCTGATTTGCAAAGTTTATCCAAAAGTAGAGTTTCATATAATCGGAGAAATATCAAAAATTGATAAATTTTTTTTAAATCAAAAACAAAATGTCAAAATATTGGGTAAAGTAAATAATTTAGAACCGCATTTAAACTGGGTAATTTGTGGGTTAGCAAATCTTAAAATTTCATCTGGTATTCAAACAAAATTACTCACCTATATGTCTTATGGAATTCCTAGTGTCTGTAGTAAACAAGTTGCAGAAAACTTTGATGCAATCAAAGAAAGTAAAATAAATTTTTATAAAGATTATAAAGAAATGATTAAAATTATTTTTAAGTTTAAGGAAAACAAGAGTTTTAGTTTATCTGCATCTAAAAGAAGTATAAATAGTATTAAAAATTTTAAATGGGACAAAATTTTACCTGTTTTAAATAAAGTTTTAAATTAACTATTTGTAATTTACTTTTGATAAATATAAACCATGCGCTGGTGCAGGTGGAGCACACAAACTTCTTTTTTTTGATAAAAACGCTTTTTTAAAATCTTTTAAATCCCACTTCCCTTCTCCAAGATATTTTAAAGAACCTACCATTGATCTAACTTGTTGTTGTAAAAAAGATTTAGACTGAAATGTTAAAACGATTTTATTTTTACTTTGTTTAATAATAATTTTTTTTAAAGTTTTTATTGGAGACTTTGCCTGACAGGATGATGCTCTAAAAGTTGAAAAGTTATGTGTTCCCTTTAAAATTTCAGCCCCCTTTTTCATAATTTTTATATCTAATTTCTTTTTTATATGCCAGGCCTTATTTCTTTCAAGAACTAAACTTGAAGGTCTATTGATAACAAAATATTTATAAATTCTTTCCTTAGCACTATGCCTAGCATGAAATTTGTTTGATCTTTTTTTTATATTGAGAATTGAGATAGGATATTTTTTTAAAAAAAAATTTATAGAATTAATAAAATTATTTTCATCTTTTATCCTTTTTTTTGTTTTAAAATGAGCTGATTGTTCACTTGCATGTACGCCGGCATCTGTACGACCTGATCCGATTACTCTAATTTTTTCTTTTAAAAAGTAAGATAAAATGTCTTCTAAAGCTTCCTGTACTGATAAACCATTCTTTTGAATCTGCCATCCGACAAAACTTGTTCCAAGATATTCAATAGTAATTTGATACGTAAACATTAATTTAGATTTTCTCCCTCAATAATTTTATTACCAAGCAAAAATTGATTTGTTAACTGTCTGTTTTTTCCTTCTTTTTGGATTTCTAGAATTTTAATCGATTGTTCTTTACAAGCTACTGCAAGCTTGTTGTCTAATGTTTTTCCTATCTCACCACTTTTATTTATTATTTCTGCCTTCCACACTTTAAATCTTTCATTTTTAAATTCAAACCAAGCGCCTGGATTTGGATTTAAACCATTAATTTTAGCCAAAACTTTTTTTGCACTTTGGTTCCAGTTAATTTTTCCTTCCAGTTTTGAAATTTTTTTAGCATAAGTCGCCTCGAGATGATTCTGGTCTTGGAATTGAGCTTTACCATTTTCTATTTTATTAATCGCACTAATTGTAGATTTAGCACCTAGTTTAGATAGAACCTTAGATAATGATAGAGCATCTATATTTTCATTAATTTTTATCTTATCTTGATGCATAACTGGTCCTGCGTCTAACTCCTCGACTATTTTCATAATGCTTATACCAGTCTGATTATCTAAGTTCATAATCGATCTTTGAATTGGAGCAGCTCCTCTCCACTTTGGAAGAAGTGAGGCATGAACATTTATATACCCATACTTTGATAAACTTAAAAATTTTTTTGGGATAATTTTTCCGTAAGCTATTACAATCACAATATCAGGTTTTAACATTTTTAAATAATTGTACTCCTCATCATTGTTAAGAGTCTCAGGAGTTCGTAAATTCAATTGATGTTTTTTAGCAAAAGACTCGACGCTTGACTGATTAATTTTTTGCCCACGATTTGCTTTCCTAGCAGGTTGAGAATAAACTGTTACAACTTTATGATCAGATTTAAGTAAAGACTCTAAAGTAGGAACAGAGAACTCTGGTGTTCCCATAAAAACGATTTTTTTCATTATTAATTTTAGACTATTACTCTTTCAATTCCTTTTTTCTGTTTAACAAGCTTCTTAATAATCATATCTTTTTTAAGTTTGGATAAGTAATCAATAAATAATACTCCATTTAAATGATCAACTTCATGTTGAACACAGGTAGCCAAAAGTCCATTGGCATGTAACTCCTTTTCTTTACCATCGTAGTCAATATATTTAAGTCTACATTCAGCAGGTCGTTCTATTTCAGCAAATTGTCCTGGTAAAGATAGGCAACCTTCTTCATATACTGAAGTTTTTTTTGACCTATGTATAATTTCTGGATTAATAAGAAACAGTGGATGTTTTTTTTCTTCAGCTTTTGAAATATCAATAACAATCAATCTTTTTAAAATTCCAACTTGAACTGCTGCTAAACCAATACCAGGAGCAGCATACATGGTTTCTAACATGTCATCCATGAGCTTTTTTGTGTTTAAGTCTACTTTTTCTAAAGGATCACATTTTTTCCTAAGAATAGGATCAGGCTCTGTAAGTATTTTTCTTAACATATTCAACTTATATTGTAATTAGCTTCTTTGTGGAAGAGCTGAAATTAAAATTTCGTTTCTAAATTTTTTTAAATTATTCTCATTAAGAAGGTGCGTTATAAAATAAATTGTTTCTGGGTCTAAATTTTGAGCTTCGTCCTCTCCAATTATTTCTACTAGTTTCAATGTTAAAAAAGCCGACTCTTTCCTTTTACCAAGTTTTAATAAATTTGAAGGAATATTATACTTTTTGGAAATTTCTTGGTAATTAAATTCCTTAGGAATTTCAAATCCATCTTGGGCTAACGACTCAACTAACGCTAAATCTTTAGCTGAAAAAAAATATTTTCTATTTTTCTTAATTTTTTTATATATTCTTAAAAAATCTTTTTGGGCTTTTTTCTGATTTATTTCTTTATTAAAATATTTTAATAATCTAGACTGATGTAAAATTTTATCATTAAATTTAATCTTTCCTAATTTTAACTCTTCTTCAGTAATTATATTTTTTTTTACAACTTCTTGATAAGACTCTTCAACTTTATTAAGATTAATTTCTTTTAGCCTATCGCTTAAAAATTGTACATAAATATTTGATAGATTGTCTTTTTGAAATAGATCCTTAAGCAAAAATAATAATCTAATTTTACTTTCTTCATTATCTGAAAGTAAATATCTTTGATAAATTAAGGCTCTCGCATCAATGGTATCAAATCTTTGATAAGTATCTTCGGCTTTAATTAAACTATTTAAATCAAAATCAATATTTGAATAGAAATCAAATATTTTTTGTTTATCAAATTGATCATTATTGGCAGCAATTTCTAGATTTTTTAATTTTTCTTTGTCTTTGGGATCATCTAATTTTATTAGATTGGCAGCATTCAAATATTCCCAAATTATTTTTGGGGTTTCCTTTTTTGGTTCATAAGAAAAATTTTCAATGGTAACACTTGAAAGATAAAAATTCAGTAAATTATCTTTTTTAATTTTAGTTGTAGTTTTGCTTGTTACCCCCAAAAGAAAATTCATCTTATCATCAAAAAAATTATCTGATTTATTTTCTTCTCTTAAAATATCAAATTGGAGCTGAGCTTCGTTTTTCTTTTTGTTAAAAACTAAGCAATAAATTTTAAACTTTTCTAAATATGAATCTTTAATATTTTTATCTAAAAAATTAATTTTTTTACAACCCTCTTTAATATTTGCTTTAGCAATATTGTGATCAACTAAATATTGAATAAGTTTTTTTTTATTAGGAAAAGTATTATTTTGTTTTAGAAATTTTTCTATAAGATTTATCTTTCTATTTTCAATTAACCAATTAATTTTCAAATTAACAAATTCTTTTTCATCCATTCCTTTAGGTGGATATGCAAACGATAAGATTGTATATTCAAATAATTTTGATGCAGTATTTGAAAGTTCAATTTTATTTATCCTTTTAATGCTTGATCTTATATCCTCTGCTTCTGTAGCAGACCACATATTCAACTCAAAATCATTTTCAGCTGGGTCATATATGCCAAATATTTTTATATCTTCAGATACTTTAGATATTTCACTCTCAATTTCAATATTGCTATTTTCTTGATTTGAAATAATTACTTCAGGTGTAGCGTTAGTCTCATCATTATTATTTATATTTTGATTTGAGCTTGGATTCTCTTTCTTTTCCTTATTCCAAATATCTATTTCTTCCTCGGCAATCAATGGTGAAATTGAAAGTGAAATTATTAAAAATAATAAGCTTATAAATTTATTTAAGCTTATTAATATCATCGGTTATATCGATCTTATAATTTTGTTCGGGACTTGGAAAATTTATTTTTTCTATTAAAAAAATTACTACTACCATGAATACTAAAGCCAAAATTAATTTGATTAAAATTCTTCCTATTGAACTACCAATACTGGGTTGTCGATTGTATTTAAGTTGCATAGTAAAAAAATATATTTAAACTCGGAAAATAAGACATATTTATGATAAATCAAATTTAAAATTGGTAACATTATTGAAAAAAAACCTTTTATTAACTGGAATGATGGGTGTTGGTAAATCAACAGTAGGCAAAAAACTAGCTAAAAAGCTTAAACTTAAATTTATTGATATTGATAAAGTTATTGAAAAAAGAGAAAAAAAGACAATTAAAGAAATTTTTGAAGATAATGGTGAAGATTATTTTAGAATGGTAGAAAAAATAATTACTTTAGAAGAACTTAAAAAGATCAATTCTGTTATTGCTCTTGGAGGCGGTGCATTTATGAACCCATCAATTCGTAAAGAAGCAAGAAATTTATCTATAAGCTTTTGGCTAGACCTTAGTTTAAAGACAATTTTAACCAGATTAAAAAATGTTAAAAAGAGGCCTCTGCTCGATCCAATTAACTTAGAAAAATCTATTAATAAAATTTACTCTGAAAGAAAGAAAATCTATAGTAAATCTGATTTTAAAATTAAATGTAATTTTATAAGTACTGACCAAATAGTGAATAAAATAATCAAATTGTATGAAAATTCAAAAAATAAAATTTAAAAATTCCAACAAAAATTACTCGATATTTATTGGAAATAACATTTTAAAAATATTGTCCTCAGAAATTGAGTCATTATGTCCTCAAACTAAAAAAATTGCTTTAGTTTTTGATAAAGGTGTGCCGTTAAAATACAAAAAATTTATTTTAAAAAATTTAAAAAAATATGATGTATTTATTTATAATTTCAATGCAAATGAAAAAACAAAATCTATAAAATCAGTAACTGATTTATTAGATAAGTTACTTTTAAAAAATTTTAATAGATCGGATTTAATAATTGGAATTGGTGGAGGGATCACAATTGATTTTGCTGGCTTTGTAGCAAGTATTTTAAAAAGAGGCATAAATTTCATAAGTATTCCTACAACATTATTATCTCAAGTAGATGCTGCTGTCGGGGGCAAAACAGGAGTTAACTCTAAATTTGGTAAAAATTTAATTGGATCATTTTCTCAACCAAAATTAGTAATAAGTGACACAGCTATTTTAAAAAGTTTATCAAGAAAAGAAATGATATGCGGTTATGCTGAAATATTAAAACATGCTGTTATAAAGGATCAAAAATTTTTTAAGTGGTTGAAGATTAACACAAAATATATTTTTAATCAGCATTCAGACAAGTTAGTTTATGCAATTAAAAAAAGTTGTAATATTAAATTATTTTTTGTTAACAAAGATGCTAATGAGAAAAATTTGAGAATGATACTTAATTTTGGGCATACATTTGCTCATGCTATAGAAGTAAAAAATAATTATTCAAAAAATATTACACATGGAGAAGCAGTTCTTGCAGGTATGGTACTAGCCACAAAACTTTCGGTAATAAAAAAAGTTTGTAACAAAAAAACTTTAGAAAATCTTTTAGAAATTTATAATTCAAATAATTTAAACTATTCTTTTAACAAATATAAAAATGTTAACGAGATAAAAAAATTAATTCCTTATCTAAAAAATGACAAAAAAAACAACGATGAAAAAATAAATTTTATTTTGTTAAGAAAGATAGGTAAAACAACTATCCCTAATAAATATAAGATTTCAATAAACAATTTAAAAAAACATATTCGATATTTCACTCGATACTAATTTCTAAAGCATGAATTTTAGTTTTAAGTTCTTCTTTTAAAATATTCATTATTATTTTTTGAGCACTTAACCTTGAAATAGATTTTAGATACAAAGATTTTATCTTAAGATGTAAATGATATTTTTCTTTTGAAAAAAATTTATGTCCTTTATGTTTATGAGAATTATCAATAATTTCTAGTTTCTCAAAATTAATTTTTTCTTTTAATTTTTTTTCAATAACATTAAAATAATTTTCCATTATCTTTAATTTACTATATAGAAGTAGAATTAATATGAAAGTAATCTGTGATTGGAAAGGTTGTAAAGAAATAGGCGCATATAAAGCACCTATTGAAAGAGATAATAGCAAAAAATTC
>MDTG01416500.1_pt1 | contig 13708 bp, 6 predicted proteins | sample 811421 | NCBI WGS metagenome assembly MDTG01 (sample SAMN05326645, study PRJNA326480) | marine metagenome | isolation source: seawater | place: Pacific Ocean: South East | collected 2011 | reverse complement strand
GTGAGGTGGTGAGGAGCTGAGGAGCTGAGGAGCTGAGGAGCTGAGGAGATGAGGAGGTGTAGAGGTGTAGAGGTGTAGAGGTGCAAAGTAATATACAAACAATTCACTGCATAAATTTGTATTTGAACGAAGAGGTGAGGAGGAGATGAGGAGATGAGGAGATGAGGAGGTGTAGAGGTGTAGAGGTGTAGAGGTGTAGAAGTACAAATTATACAAACGATTCGCTGCAAAAAATTGTATTTGAAAGAGGGGGTAGAGGTGTTGATTTGCTGATTTGCTGATGTCGAAATAGATGCGCATGTTGATTTGCATATACATGTAGATTCGCTGAATTCAAACTGAAATTCGTAATCAAGCGTGCGGGTTCTCCGTCCAAAACACGACGCTCGCGAACGGCCTCCCGGGGGCCAGCGCGACGGGGGACGAGCACATGTAAGCGCGATCTTGGTGCGTACGAACCGGTTCCAACACGGACCGCGTCCGCTCGTCCACCGACGGGTGGTCGAAGCGATGCTCGCTCGATTCGTACTCGACCGCGTCCACGGCGGGCCCGGAATACGCCTTCCTCAACTCGTCCTCGAAGTCGAAGAGCGTCGAAAACGGATCGATGTCGTGCAACGCATTGAATCGCCTCGCGAACACGCGCGCGCTCTGCTCTGGACCCTCTTGCAACCAAACGACCAGGGCCACCGCGCGCGAGCGATCGATTGAGCTGCAGCAACGAGCCGCGTCCGAGATCGCCGCCTTCGCGGCACGACGAAGCCGCTCGGCGTCTCCGTCCAACATGCCCAGCGCACCAACGCGGCTGTCCAGCGTCTCGTTCAAAATGCGTCTCAGCGTGGCCAATCTTGGTTTCCACGAGTGCGCGAACGCGTCGGCGTCCACGCTCAAGAACCTTCTGGCCGAGTGCCACAACCGCTTCGTGTCGGAGCGCAGCTGCCTTTCGACCAGACCCGAAAGCCCGTTTACGAATTCCTCGGAGGTCAACTCGGGTACCAGAAGGCCGCGCGGAGAGAACGCGTGTAGTTCGACCACCGAAGCCGAGAACTCTAGCGGAATTTCGAGCGACGCGAGTGACCCCACCGCGGTGCGAGACGTCGCGCAGAGAAAGCAGAATTGAGAGAACGACTCGGCGAACTCGGACTGGGAGCGCGTTCTCAAAATCTGCTTTGCCTTCTCCAAGAAGGCTCCGGCGTCTGCCATGTCCATTTCGGCCAAGCACGCGCGCGGAACCACGACCGCTGCGCTGGACAACGAGTAATCGTTGTGGTAAGGCACGTGAAAAGGGAGCATCGCGTAACAACGTTCTTTGAAGAGGTCGAACTCCGAGCTGGAGAACGCGGTGCTGAGACTCGCAATCGCACGGGCGTAACTTTCGTGCGCCGGCCCGCGAGCCAGAAACACGGTTTGCCTAGTCGCCGCTCGCATGAACGACCAGTACGACTGCGACGCCATCGAGTTTGGGTAGCAAGGTATGAGTAGATCGGACGGATCGACGCCTCCCGTAGCGGCAACCAGAACCGAGCCCAGTCGGTCGAAGTCCACGCGGTCGGTTATGGCGGCGAGCACGCTCAGGGAAAGCTTGTCGTCTCCCGCCACTATGAATACCGCAGTGGGAACGGACAAGCGCGCGTTCGACTCGTCCAGATTTAAGTAGGTCGCGTCGAACGCGTCCATCGCGTTTCCCACGGAGTCGACCACGACCGAGATCGCGTTGCTGAGACGAGCGTGCGCGGACGCGTAGACGGCCGGGAAGTCGTACGGCGTGGGCGAGCTTCTCGCCGCCAAAAAACTCAAGCATGGCGCGACGACGTTTACTAACGAACGCGTCGAAGCGTTCATGAGCAGGTGAGCGAAGGGAGTCATGAACGACTTCACGGCCCGCCGCGTCGGCGCGCCGGGCGACGCGCGCGCGACGCCCTGCAATAGCTCGCCAATCTCGTCCTTCCAATGACAGAGCGAGTTCGCAAACTCTACGACGGCCGCGGCAGCGGTGGGCTCCTTTTCTGGAACGGCGGCGTCGTGCTTGAGTTTGATCACGAACTCGAAGTTGCGCTGCTTGGACTCGTCGTCGAGCTCCAGCGGATGCGGTTCGAGCGCCAACGCGTTTTCGAGCGCTTCGACCAGCGCGTTCATTCTCTGCAGCGCTAAATTTGTACTGCTCGATATCCTATATGCGATAGCGCAGAGAGTCGCACCCATGTTCGAAAGCGGCGACGTGGATTTGGGTGCGAAATCGTGGGGACTGATCTACGCGGCGATCTTCTTGCTCGCAGCGTGGATAGGACGGCGCATCGCGAGCTGTTGCGTCAGCGATCAGCGAAACAGATTGAGAGACGACTACGAGTTCGAATTGAGAAGAGGTGGGCAGCTGACGAACAAGCTGTTGCTTCCTGGCTACCCGCGGTAGGCGTACCCTCGCGTCCTCGCCAATTGCATCGTATGTGCAAACAAAATGTTGCACATACGTCGTTCCCATCGCTCCCATCGCTCCATCTCTTTAAATTTCAAAAATATACGCGGTAAAAAATGCATATACTTTGAACGCGCACCAACGCGCCGTGTTGGTCCTGTTCAAATTCAAATATTCCATTTGTATTTTTTACTAAAATGTGGACAACAAGGAACTTTGTTTGCAAAACGGCTCCCAAATTGCAAGCGCGTCCGGTTTTTAGAACCCGTCCAGGATGCGCCTCCAATGCGCGTCTCCGAACCAAGCCAATATGTACGTGGAGAATGCCGGTTGGGCGGAATGGTCCTCGCAGATTTCGAAAACGCTTCTAGGAATGACGGACCCGAAGAAGGGCGAGGGCCGCACAGGATTCATCTGCGGTGCGGCGAACCTCCTCTTTCTGCTGAGTGGCTGTCGCGATTTGCCGATCGTGATGGGAAACATCGTCTCGACGATTTCGAGGAATCCTGACGATCCGAGGTACGAACGCGCAATGAATATGGACATACACGGCTTAGTGAAGACAATGATTGCTTTGAATTTTCCCAAGGGTAAACAAGTCAATGCCTCGTCGATAGGCACAATATACTGTGGCAGAATCCAAAATTTTATATACGATCTTTCCGCGCACGTAATGGCGACATTTTCGGGCATAGTGGGCGTTTATCAGCTAAAGATGGTCAGAAGGGCGACGCGCCTCGTGGCCCGAGTGTGTGACGCTTTCAAATACCTACTCCCACCTCATGCAGAGTGGATGCCGTCGTGGACGGGTTGGCACGCCCTGGCGTACGTCATGGAGGTCACGACTGGCACCGTACTTTCCAGAAATCATAAAGACCTCGGAAAGCTTCAAGTTATAGTTTTTTTTGACGAGCTCCTGTCCAACGCGCTGCGCGAGCGCGGCGACAATACGCTCGACCTGGGGAACCTCAAGACGACGTTTGGATGGTGCGCGTGTTCGGATCAGTACATGCTAGTGACCGATTTAGTGCTCGAAAATCCGAAGTTCGCCATGATGTTGCCCAACATAGCGGCCTTCAAATCGGCGGTGAAGTTTTCTCTCGACCTCAGCGAGCGTCTTTCGTGTCCCGCGACTCCGACGCGCGACGAAGACGAGGACGTTTTCTCCAAGTGCAAAGATCTGGGCACCCAGACGGGTGTCAAACGTTTAAGAATGTCGTAGCGTGTGTGCGCGGCGCTAACGTTACAATAATACAACCACAAAGATCTTTGTATAGAAAAAGGGGCACGTAGCAATGAACGATCTTTTTTTCACGCGGTCCGGTGCGCCGAACAGATCCTCCCTTCGCCCCGCACTGACGCCGTGGTACGCCTCGCGCGATTCGGTCGAAATGCCGGTGCAATCGGGCATGCGTTTCGGCGAATTTCAGAAGATAGAAGCCGTCCGACACAACGCAAAGGCTTTCTCCAAAGAAACGGTCAAGAAACTCTCTAACCGCGAGTCCAGCGACGATTCCGACAGCGGGCCGTGCTGGTCGGACTACGAGCGCGATCCGTCCAAGAAGCCGGGAGAGAAGGGTTCCTGCCGCCCCAAGGACAGTTCGAAGAAGAAGAGGAAGAAGGAAAAAAAAGGCGACAAAGATTCGGACGGCGAAAAGGTCGAAAAGAAGAAGTACGACGCCGCGGCGGTCGCCGGGAAGGGCGGAATCCACAAGAAAGGATCCGACGCCGACGGCGACGGTAAGACTGGAGAAGGCAAGAAGAAGATCACCGATTTCTCCGACCGCGACGGGAACGGCAAGCCCGACGTCTTCGAGGTGAGCGTCACCGAGTCGTCCAGCTCCGACGAGTCCGGCGACGAGGGCATGAAGAAGAAGCGCTCAAACGCGTCGGTCGGCGAGGACTGCGGTTGTGGGTGCGAAGGTGATCCTTCCAAGAAGAAGAGCGACTGCGATGGCTTGAAGAAGACGATTGACAAGGCCTCCGCGAAGGAGAAGAAGGAGAAGAAGAAGACCAACGGTGTAATTCACAGGGCATCTGATGGTACGCACGACTACTACGTTTACTGGAAGGGTCGCAAAATATCATTTGGGGACGCCTCAATGCCGAACAAGAACCACTCGGACAAACACCGCGAGAATTTCAACGCAAGGCACAATTGTTCGGAAAAGCGCGATAAATCGAAAGCGGGATACTGTAAGTTCGTGCTAAATACTTAAACTAATCGCAGCATCACTCTGACACACCTTTGTTCTGACGCAGGGGCATGCAAAGTTTGGAAGAAGGGCTTCAAAGCCTAAAGCTTCTAGACTCCGTCCCGGTACTCCAACGAAACGGACATTTTCCACGCCGTGTGGATAGAGTAGTCCTGTTCCCCACTCTCGTTGACTCGCGACGACAATCCGTCTCCCTCCTTCGCGACAGCGTCGTTATCCGATTCAAAACCGTTGCCACATCGAGACAGGGGCGGCGAGGACGGCGGGGGCAATAGGAGCGGCGTATCGGCTTCTCCTCTGTAGTCGGAGGCGTAGATCCGGAATAGAGAGTTAAGATACGTCTTAGATGTCCTAGGTATCTTGCAGTCCTTCTCGTCTTCGACCCACGGAGCACCTTTGTACGAACCGGTCCACGGAACGCCCGTGTACGGCAAAAACCCAGTAGTAGAGTTCATCAAGCTCGGTGCGTAAATATTGACGACCATCAAAACTTCGGAACAATCCAAGGCCAGTTCGCTCAGCTTCCAGTCGGGTTGGTCTGGCAAGAGCCTGGTGGCGCAACTCAACAGATATTCAAACTTCTCCTCCGCATTTGGACGCTTGTCTTCTCTGGCTGTGAACACACAGTCGACATCGTCTTTCAATAATAGAAATAGATCGTTGACTTGGGTAAGATCGAACCGAATCGCCGACTGCGTCTGTTGCGAGTTCTGAACGACCCTCTTCCTGGACACGTAGTGCAGAGCGCACATGTGAACTACCAACGTAGTTTTCCAGGCGCGTTCGTCCTTCAAAGCAAACTTGATCAGCGCGCCACTCGGTTTCAGATCACACTCGCCGTTGAATCCAGCTCGTTTGAAGAAACAGAACATAAAATTTTCGCAGTCGGTGGAGGAGCCTTCGACAAAAGCGTCGTGTCTCTCCGCGCTGTCCGTAATAAGGATCGCGTCCCTCAAGTAGGCCATGTTTAGCATCTCCAGGAGCGCGCGCGAGGCCGGCACGAGGGACTGTCTGTTTGCCGACCATTTCACTGCTTCGGCTGAGTAGAGCCCCGCCGCGTTGCACATGCAATGGAACTTGAAGACGATGGTGTCGCAGAAGTTCTGATCTAATTCCTTCTTCACCTTCAGATAACGATCGAGCCATTTCGTCGCTTCGTAATAGTGAGCGCTGTCGTCCTTGCGCAGGTTGCCAAAGCCGCAAAAAGTACCGTTGTATTCATCGACGGCCATGTTGTCGTCTACGTACCTCCGGACGTGGGCCAACCAATCAAAAAACGTCCCCTCGCCGTCCGATATCTGCGCCTCAAATCGTTCTACGAAGCGGTCGAGGCGGTTCAGTTGCTCCTCGTTCTTCTTGCAAAGATCCGACTTGGACGAATCTTGGTAGTGCTTGCCATAGACCTTTTGGACGTACGTCGTGCTACGGCCTCTCGAGGCTCGCTTGAACGCGTCTAACTGTCGGTCGTCCATGGAAAGCGTCCACCGCACGCCGTCGTTTTTCTCGAGTTCTCTCTCGACGTCCTTCCTGAAGTCTTCGATGCGCTCGACCATGCCTCGATGCTTCTGCCTCATGTCGTGGACGAGCCTCTTGAACTCGTTCAATTCGTTCATGAGCGTCGTCTTGCTTTTGCGTTGGTCGATTTGCGCCCAGTACAGAGCGGACGCCTTCTCAAAATTGAAATCCGGAAATTCTTCATGGTTGATGTCGATGTTGCCGTGGGCGTTCGTTTTCAGGACATTGCCGTCGATTATGTTCACGATTGCGCAGCACGCCTCGTTCATTTTACACTCGTCGGTTACGCTGAGCATTGCCCCAGGGTTGAACGCCGCCTCTTCGTCCAGGTCCACGTCGGGCGATTCTTCGTAGGCTACCATGGCGGAACGGCCGGGCGAATCGTCGCGCACGACGAGAGCCGTGCTCGCAACGGACGCGTTCTTCTTCCCCATGTAAACGAATCTGAGCGAGTTGCGCAGCCCTCTATGGTAGCAGAACCTGCCTTCCAAATAGCAGCGCCTCTTTTGGTATTCACAGCGACCGCTTCTTGCAAGGAGAAAGATGTTGTCTCTCTGCACGCACGCGACGAAGAGCACGTCGACGATTATTACGATGGCGCCCGCCGCGACGCGCGTCTTGCAGTCCATCATATTGGCTTCGGGAGAAACGGACCGAATCTCGCGCGCCCCCAATCCGGAATACTCGGCGTCCTCGACGTGTTCGAACCCACGGTCCTTCAGACGGTTCTGGTTATAGTGCAGCAAATCGTGCAAAACTTGCACCTTCGTGGCTGCAAGCTGCAGCGGGTCGTCCAAGAACGTGTAGTTAGCCTTGCTCGCCGGCTGACAGGTGAGAACGAACACTCCGTTGCGCTCGGAAATGGCATCCGCAAATATGGACTGTCCATTGTCGTCGCTCAGTGCTTCGAACGCCCGCACGAACGCTCGACAGGCCTTCTTCACGAGTAGATCGTAATCGTGCTGCTCTGCGAGCGTCTGCAAGAAGACGGACTGTTCCTGACTCATTGGCATCCCGCTATGCAGTATCGCTCGGATAGCTTTGATCTTGGGACGAACTTCAACGTATTCGTGGTGGGGTATTTTGTGGGACGCGGCGTCGCCGCGCACCGGATACGCCTGCCTCGAATCCAAGCACGTCTTTCGCGCGGCCTTCCGTCCTTTGGACGCTGCAATCTCGCTTTCGTACTTGGAAGCCAGGTTCTGGTAGAACGGCTCCTTCAAGCGCTCCAACAGTTCGGCAGACAGTCGATTCGTCGAGTTGCAGCGAGTCGACGCAATGTCTTGAAAGAGATCGTCTCTAAACGCCTTCACGCAGTACCCGTTCTCAATGGAAACGCAACGGTATTCGACTTGAAACGGGCACCACTCCTCAAACGCGTCCGTTCGGCTGTCGTCTATGGGAGTGTAGGCGACTCTGTTTCTTCTGCTCGATGCGCACTTTGCCCTTTGCAGTCCGTTCGTCCAACCATTCAGCGCGTATTTCTCGGCACGGTGAATCAACTTCGCCGCCTTCAAGGCTAATCTGTAGAACTTGGACGCTTCTCCTTGCGTCTTCGCGTCCAGCGGGCCGCCTTTCTCGAATGCGACATCGAACATGCGCACCTGCATGTGAACGACATTTTCCTCTGCCAACTTGTCGTTCATTCCAAACGTGACGTGATTTTGGTGGAGAGCGGAGACCACCACCGAGCAGTCTCTCCGAGAGCCGGGTGGCTTCCCTGTAAACTCGCAGTATTTCACGTCGTTGCTTGTGGTGTCGGCCAAATCTTTCAGGAACTTGCAATCGGTCTGCGATATCCATCGCGTCTCGCCACGGGCAATCCGGTTGAGCAACGCGGTGAAAGGGCACTGCGTCCTGGCATACGGGGCGTGGGCAAGCCGGCGGGACGCTCGCTCGCGGGACTCGTCGTACACAGCCAGCGCGCCGCCTTCCGAACGAGTGCGCATGGCCATGCGCGGTCTCAGGCAAAAAAGCGCGAGTCGGTCCGTTTCTGCAAACCGAACGCGGTGCTTTCAAATGCACTCTTTTAAATTTTATAGTAATTATGATGATTATTTATAAAATATATCTGTTCCACTACCTAGCAGATGCACGAGCAGAGCGCTTGCAAATGGATTCCCAGGGGATGCCGCGCATGGTCACGCGCTTCGAATCGGACGGTGCAAAGCTTCGAGAGGGCCGGATGCCCGAAGAGCACTGGAACATGCTCTCAGAAGCTAGGACTGAGGTAGACAGCCAGCTGGAAAGCAACGCGCCGTTCTTGTTGTACGGAAAGGTGTGCCGACAGCGACGCAGCATCGGATTTTTTGCTGATCCGTCGATCACGTACGGCTACTTTTACAGCGGAGTGGTTGCCAAGTCAAAGCTTCCGGGAGAAGCCATGAAGAGGCTCCTAGAATACATCAACGAATTTTTTGGGTCTCGGTTCAACGCCGTCCTCGTCAACTGCTACAAGAACGGCGACGATTACATCAGCGACCACTCTGACAACGAGGCGGGGCTCGACGCAAAGGCCGGCGTTGTTATAGTATCAGCGGGTGGAGAGCGAACCATGCACTTCAAGAGGGCCAAGAACGCATCGAGTGGCGCGATGGCGTTTTTGAAGGGACCGTTCAAGGTGGAGTTGAAGAACGGAAGCGTCGTCGCGATGCAAGGGCCAGAGTTCCAACGGTCGTACACGCACGGCATTCCGCCGGAGAAGACTCGGAACCAACCGCGTTGGTCGTTCACGTTCCGGCACCATGTTCCGGGCATCGACGAGTCCGATAAGATTGCCAGCGCGAAGAAGACGATGGAGAAGATCGATGCGATCGAGGCCAGAAAAGCAGCGATCAAAGAGGTCGAGGCGGAGGAGGGCCCCAGCGCCAAACGCGCAAAGTTGAAGTGAGTCCGCATTGGTATTGGTACGGGTGTTGGTTTATACGTACTCCTGTCCGCTCGCCCGGCCCGCGCCCGGGCTTGTGTATGCGTCGTCTTGACCGTCTCGGTCGTCCGCGCTCTCGTCGCTCGGATCGGTGTCGTAGTCGCTGTTAGATGTGGAAACTTCGTTGTACCCCCCTAATCCGAATCTGGTGGCTATGCCAGTAAAGAATCCGGCCGTTGCAACCCGCTCGGCGGGAGTCTGGAATAACTCGTCTACTTTCTTCGAAACATTGTCCTTTCGGTCTGGTCGATTGGAAGAGGAACCGCGTCGCTTGACTTGTCTTCTGACGGCGCTGCCCGCGTTTGATTCGGCCTGTCCGACGGCGCCTGCCGCACGCACGCCACCTTTTCTCACATCTCTGTAAACCCGCGCGGCCCCTTTCAAGGCGGATACCGCACCCATTCCCGGAAGTAAGGACGCGTCCAAGGGAGCCGTTGCGGCTCTCTTAATACAGGCCTTTGATACGCTTCCCGCACGTCTGGCCGCGCCTCGCGCGACTCCCTTCAGCGACATCGAGAGAGACCTTCTGGACCCTGACCCGGGCGGCTTCGACTTGCGACGCGCGCTCGCCGCCACGAGGAAGTCGTACACTATGGAGGCGAGCGAGTTTACTCCGACCACGAGCGGAAGCGCGACGGAGAGCGCGATAAGAACGCCTACGACGTAGATGAGTCCACCCAGCTCCACGATTCCACAGAAAATTTTCCCTATCACGGCGTCCCCCTCAGACGCCTGCGCCGACTCGACGAAGTTGCGCACGGAGTCCATGGCTTCGGCCCCGCGCAGCGCTCCAGGAATCCCAAGCCACACCGCCGTGTCCGACAGAGCCGAGATGCCCAGCGTGTTCTCGAAAAAGTCGAGCGCCTTCTGTTGGAAGCTCTCTCCCGTGCAGTACTCTTCGAACGTGAGGCTATAGTAGTCCAAATTCTCACTCTTTGTGAATTCACGCCACGTGGGCATCGCGGGAAGCGCCACAGGAACGCTGGGGAAGCATAATTTGCCGGGCTCCACTCGGAGCACCTTGAGCGTCGAGCCGTCCTCCTGCTCGCTCGGCGAGCCGGTGCCACCCTTCTGCGTGTCGGGAACGAACTCCTGCGGCGCCTGGAAGTAGCAGCCGACCGTCGAGTACACGACGTACTTGAGCGCGGCGTTCCAGACCGTCTCGCCCGTCTTCTGCAGCGAGTACTCGGTCGGCGTTCCGCGGTACAGGACCGTGTCCACGAAAAGGTAGGGCGCCTTGGACGACGCGCCGAACAGGCCCTCCGCGAGCCGCCGCACCCTCGCGCCGCGGGCCGGTCTGTGCTTGCCGGCGGCGTCCTCGTCCGACTTGACGTGCTTCACGAAGTGGTGGTCTGTGCCGTTCACTTTGCGGTGCCACAGCCGCCGGAAGGCGTCTCCGACGGCCGAGATCGAGAAGTACTCGGGGCTGTCGAACAGGCTGTACTGGGCTGGGTGCTTGTGAACGATCTCGCGAAGACTGCGCCCCTCCATACGCATTCGATGTCGCTCGACGAACACGTCGTGCAGGCGCGTCCACTCGTCCGCGAGCGCGTTCCAGTCGACGACGTCGTGAACCCACGAGAACCGATGGTCGGACGGGATCTCCAGGCGCCGCGCGCGCTTGTGGGGCGGCCGCGCCCTGTCTCTGGCGTCTATCTGGTCGTACAGCGACGCGTGCAGCTTTCGGCGCGGCGCTTCCTCCTCGAGGCGCCGCTCTCGACGCCGCCGCACGTCCAGCAGCTGCGACTCGTAGTGCGCGTTCTGCCACCTTCCCACGACCTCGTTGAGCTTTTCGAGCCCGCGGCGGAATCTGGACGCCAACGAGCCCTCGTCCGCTTGGAGCGCTTCCATGGCCACGCCCGGCGTCACCGCGCTCTTCTTTATCGTGTCGCCGTGGAAGTGGTCGATGCGCGACGGCGCCACGCGCGCGGCCCCGCCCGCCCGCCCGAGTGCGATCGCCTCCAGGCGCTGCTTCTGCGCCTCTTGCTCCATGCGTCTAAAGTGCTGGGACACGCCGTTCGACACGTTTCGCGCTCGCGCCCGCTCGTGCGCGACGCGCTTCGCCACGTGCCCGAACCCGTGCCTGCGCCCGCCTCGGTTCGCTCCGACGCCGCGCGTGTCGGCAAGCCGCTGCGCGGCCTCCTCGTCCGTCTCGACGATGCCTATGTACCCCGCGTCGTCCTGAAGCATCCTCCCTTGCACGGCCCTTGCGGCCTTGAGCATCCGCGACGCGGTCGCGGCGTCTCGAGACTTGGCGTCGCTCTTGGGCCGGCGAGCGGCCGACACGACCGAGCTCGCGAGCCGCTCGCCGGAAGAGCGCACCTCGTGGAACATGCCCATCGCCCTTTGGATCGCCTCGATGCCTTCGCCCATAGAGTATCCCGCCGCCCGTATCTTCTCGCCGACCGTCTCGGGGTCGAGCCCGTACTTCTTCGACGCGTGCGTCACGAACGACTTGCCCATGCACTCCCACCGCGAGGGCCCTCCGTGCGCCAACGTGCTCTTGTTCACAGTATGGCACTGTGAATCTGGGTGCGTGTGCGGAAGCAGCACGTTCTCGATCATCGCGTGCGCCGACGGCTCGAGCGCGTCGGGGTGCTTCGTCGTGAGGACGACCGCCATGCGCCGCGCGTTCTCTTGGTGCATGTGCACCTCGCAGTACTTGCGTCCGCACTCCTCGCGCCCGTCGAGCTCGAACTTGGCGCAGCACACCCTATCCAAGTTCTGCTCCACGTGCTTCGTCAGCTCGGCCTGGCTGTCCTGCGTCAGCTTGCGCCTTCGACTCCCGTATTTTGCCAGGTTCTCCTTGTCCACGCGCATGCGCTTGAGGAACTTAGCCGTGAGCGAGAAGAACTTCGTGCAGGCAATCGTCCTGTTCGGCAGCTGAGGGTCGGCGCACGCGCCCTTGCCGCCGGGCCAGTCGCCGATCGCGCCGACCAACGCCCACACGCGCACCGCTTTCTGGCGCGCTTCGGTCACGTTCTCGAAGCCCCCCTTCGCCACGATAAGGTCGCGCACGGCCGACGTCGCGGCGTACAGCAGGCGCTCGTTGGCGGTGAAATTCCGATCGGCCGGCGACTCGGCGTCTACGTCCCCCAAGCGCCGGCCGCGCGCCGCCTGCGCCTGTGCCCGCTTGCGCATGTCCGCTCCGACCGCTTCCGCGTGCTTCCGCGCCAGCACCAGGCGCGCCGGAGCCGTATTGTTGTGAGTCATGTTGAGAGTATTAAGAGCAAGAAAGCTATCTAGGAGTTCGGCGTTGGCATCGGCTACTCTTCCCAATGTGTCGACGTCCGAGAATGGAAGTGTTCCAAGCACATAAGCAGCACGCTCGGAAGTTTGTTGGAGACATTCGGCGTTGCGCGAGCACGCTAGAGGGTCCTGGCTCGCGTTCAATCCTCCCAAAAGCTGTAGCTCCACCTCGGCGGCAACAGTAGCGGCTGTGTAGTTTAGCCGATCATTTCCTTCACGAAACATTCCATCGTCAGATACTCGCTCGCACAGCGCGCACGCCTCGCCGCCTCCATCGCATAGCTCAGGCGAAGCGCAGAACAGAGAGTTCCAAAGCAACGCGTCGACCGCAGGGGCGACGACCGCCGCGAGCGCCCACGAAGCCATTGCGCCGTCGTCCAGGCGCGGGTGGTCTTCGAAGTGCCACTGAGACGGCTCGAAGTCGAAGAGCGGGTGGGCGTATTGAGTCCGCGTGCACCCGCCGACGTGCGAACACGTCGTGTTGATCAGGTACGCCTCCGCGGCCACGAGGTCGGGAAGCCCGCTGTCGCTCTCGTTCTTGAGGGACAGCGCGACCGCCAACGAGTGCGAGGGCGAAGCGATGCGCGCGTTGGGAGCGCTGCGCAGCGGGTAGGAGCCGAACATGCCTCTCGACGCGTCGGCCTCGACCGACTCGATCTCGAGCCACCAGCCTCTCGGCCGAGGCGGCGCGACGTCCTCGTCGTCCTCGTCGGACTCGCCGGACGCGCGCTCCTCGGGCTGCGGCCAGTTCGAACGATTGACCGACTCCATGGGCCCGACGTGCTTCACCAGGAAGTGCTCCACGAGCGTGTAGGCGTCGTCGAACGACCCGGGGACCGTTTTGTATCCCATCGGCTCCAAGAACGTCTCGTAGATCGCTTTCAACTCCGGACGTGGATCGGGGTCGTCCAGCGGCTCTGGCCCTCCGAGACGCCTTCCAGAGCTCGACGCGACAGGCGGCGCGCTCGGCGCGCTTCCCACGCCCTCGGCGGTCGTGCCGTAGAAGTTCAGCGAGTCGATCCGCAGTCGGTCGTCCGGGCGGTACGAGCGCAGCGTCAGGTACCGATACGAGACGCCGTTGGCGTCGATGCGCAGCCGTCGATCGAACGCGTTCACACCGTTCGGAAGCGTCAACAGCCGCGTCCCGAAAAAGCTCGACGTGTCGGAGCCCCAGATCTCCAGAGGCCCAGTGCTGGGAGCCTGTTCGGCGTACTCCGACTGCGCGAGCCGTCGGGAGTTAAGAAACGGAGAGTAGGGAGGTTGTTGAGGCGATGGCGAGGGCGGAGACGCGGGAGGAATTGTAGGTGGAGTGGGGGTGGCGGGAGGAGGCAACAGCGGAGGAGGTGTAGGCGGCGGTAGCGATGGCGGCGGTGGCGAGGGCGGCGACGG
>MDTG01291357.1_pt1 | contig 13708 bp, 17 predicted proteins | sample 811421 | NCBI WGS metagenome assembly MDTG01 (sample SAMN05326645, study PRJNA326480) | marine metagenome | isolation source: seawater | place: Pacific Ocean: South East | collected 2011 | reverse complement strand
TAATACTCACATTTCAGGATAATGAAATAATCGAGGTGCCCTATCATGTACTTCGCTCAAGATGCCCGTGTGCAAATTGTAGTCCGAGATGGGAGGATCCCCATCGTCGTCTTGCAATTGAAGAAGATGTCAAGAGATTGAGGGTAGAAATGCCAAAAGCCGAGCCTGTTGGGAGATATGCTGTTCGTTTTGTATGGACGAGCGGATGTTCAAGTGGGCTTTGGTCATTCAAACATCTCACTGCCATTGCTACCGGGATGCTTGATTAATCCGATAACAATCCTCAAATCTGTATCGCCCTCCCATCAGATTATTCCCAGGTGAGGGTGTTCCCTTCCAAGGAGGCGATTAGATGGTCGAGGAAGATCAAGATGAATGGATGTCATATGCAACTGCTGGGTACGGTGGTGCTGTTGATCCATGGGATGATCTGGTTCCTGTAGAATCTGAAGAATATGAAGAAGAAAATCTTGACGAGGATGATATCTTTGATGATGAGATACCGTCGTTACGAGATTTAGATGCTCCACCTTGTCCAGCCCCGAAGGGAATTCGCCATGTGATTCGATTAGGGTGCTGTAATTATTGCCTTGCACGCATTGGAGGCCGATTAAATCCAGATGGTGCATCTCCATTTGACCATGGATCCAGAATTAGAGCAGATGCAATTTCCCAAGATCCGACAATTGAGGAAAGTAAGGAAAATTATTGTCCATTTTGTGAGGACTTGTTCGAAGATGTAGATAATATCGTTATAAGAATATTAAGAGAGATTGGTAACGTGGAATTTTCAACAATTCAAATGGGATACCACATCAGTAAGGAACTGATAGAGGAAGAAGATGTACTTCGTAAGAAATTTGGCTCAAGGGGAGCAAATCCGCTGAAATCATCGTTTGCTGCGGCTGTAGAATCTGCCCTGAAAAAGGAATTAAATGGAATAGAACTTGTGAAAGAATTACCTGATGTCATGATTTTAGTAGATTCTCTGACTCTACGTGTAAAGGCTGAGATCCGCCCCGTTTTCTATTACGGACGTTACAGGAAATTAGCAAAGGATGTTCCCCAAACACGTTGGCCTTGCAGGTCCTGTAAAGGCCGTGATGGTGGCTGTGAATTATGCGATGGTACTGGTTTACAATATCCTAATTCTGTTCAGGATTTAATCGGGGAACCAATTCGTGAGTCACTAGATGCTTTTGATACTAGTTTTCATGGTATGGGTCGAGAAGACATTGATGTTCGATGTTTAGGAAGGGGACGTCCGTTTGTTGTTGAAATAAAGAAGCCTAAAATTCGCACGGTCAATCTTGATGATATTGTTGAAAAAATAAACAAAGAAGGAATAGAAAAAATCGAAATTGAATCATTGAGACCATCCAACCGTTCAGAAGTTGCCAGAATAAAGGAGACTAAAGCCGAAAAATCCTACAGGATTCGATTTGAAGTCGATGGTGAAGTTTCTGAAGATTCAGAGAGTCAGATTCTGAGCTTAGCAGGTGTGATTCTTGAGCAGCGTACACCAAAACGAGTTGCTCATCGTAGATCGGATTTAGTTAGAAAAAGACAAGTTATTTCTGTTGAAAATGTTTTGATTGAGGATAATGAAATTCAATTTGATGTGCGCTGCCAATCGGGAACATATGTGAAGGAAATGGTTCATTCAGATGACGGTCGTACTACTCCTTCTGTAGCTGAAGTTATTGGATCAGATTGTTCAGTACTTTGGTTAGATGTTATTGAAATCCATGCTGAGTAATTTTGGATGAGCCTCCATTTACCACTGCGACGAACTTAAGAGTGAAGCGTAGGTGGAGCGAACCCCAAGGAGGCATAGATATGCGTAGAACCCACGGCACCAGGCAAGGTACTCGGAGGATTCTAAAGCGTTCAAAAAGCGAGCGTGGCCGTGTCAACATTGGCCGAATAATGCATAATTATACGGAAGGTGATTCGGTTTCTATTGTTTTAGATGGAGGCCAACAAAAAGGAATGCCTCACCGTCGGTTTCAAGGTATGACTGGTATTATTGAATCAAAGCAGGGTCGTGCATATGTTGTATCGTTCTCTGATAAAAATAAGAAGAAGACTGTGATTGCACGTCCAGAACACCTACGTCCATCGGAGTGATAAAATGTCAGAAAAGAAATATGTGGATTTTTCAACGGTTCGTGACCTTCTACAGAAAGCCAATGATGCTCGTGAAGAACAATCCCAAGAGCAACAGAAGGCCATGGAACACGCAGAGTGGGCAGCAAGTAACAATCGAGGCGGAAGTGCGTCTACATCAGATACGTTTTCACAACTATATGATGCACTTTCAGATGTGGACTGTATTTCAGATAATGACCTGCTTCGTTCTAAAATGGCAGAAATACGCCCAGATTCGCCATCTCAAGTTCGTGTTATACTTGCCCCTTACAGAATTCAAATTTCAGAGGGTGAAATAGATCAAATCATCACTCACGTAAAGCAGATTACTTGAGATTTCAACACCAAAAGACACTTGTTTGGAAACGTTACTGGAGGTACGAAGAGCATGCAACCCTCACCATCGAATCCAGATTTTTCAGGTGACTGGCCTATCAGAATTTTAGATTCCGAACCCCAAGGAGTTTCACCCGGTGTATCACACGCAATTACAGAGCGTGGTTTATACTTAATCAGGTACAAGGGCGGCCAAAAAGGAGAACAAATTATTGTCAATGATGGTGATGGTATTGTTGGCATGTTACGTTACAGAGACTTATCTGGCCCGGTACAATCTGAACTTTCTTCTGTAATCGCAGAAATAATCGTTGGGAATCCAGATATTTTTCTAATGTTCTACAACAGAGGTGGCCCAATCAATCGTAAGATGCATACATTCCAACTATTACCCGGTATTGGACCTTCGACCGCTCAAGAGATGGTCAGAAAACGAGGTTCAGGGTGGAAAGATTTCTCTTCCGTTTCCGAAGATTGTGGATTTGATTCGGCTGCATTTCTCGCGAATCGTCTTGATGAAGAACTCAAGGACCCAGGAATGCTTCCTAGCATAGTTTCGATGCTTGTTCGAGCTAGGTGAACAATCAAATGGAAGAAGTTAATGCTCGCCTTTTGATTGATATATTGTTAGATCATCGTTCCGCAGTTCATTCTTTAGGTCAACATTTCCTCCATGATGAATCCATCTTAAGTGAGGCGATTTCTCTCTGCAGAGAAGCGAAATGCCCTCTTAGCGAAGATTCACATGTTATTGAAATAGGGTCAGGTCCCGGTAGTCTAACATTACATCTTCTTCGTACAGGGGCAAAAGTTACAGCGATTGAGATAGAGGAACAAGCGGTACAACATCTTCAGAGAAATTTCAAGCAAGAAATAATCGATCAGAAACTGTTGATTCAGCATGGAGATGCATTGAAAATTAATTGGCCACAGTCAACTCATATTGTTGCGAACATACCGTATCAAATTTCTAGTCCTTTAATAGGAAAAATTACCCGAATATCAAAGGATGAAAGACCAAAATGTGTGGTTTTACTTGTTCAGCAAGAATTCGCCGAGAAATTGTCAATGCAAGGAGGTCCGGATTCAATAGGTTCGTTGGGATTGACAACCAGTTTAGATTGGGACATATCCCTTGGTTCTGTTGTTCCTCCTCATTGTTTCGTTCCATCACCAAAGGTACATTCTCGGTTGGTTAGACTAACGCCAAAAAATGATTCTCCATCCGATGATTTCAATCGAAAATTACACAGAATTGTTGTTCGACATGTATTTGAACATCGAAGAAGAAAGGTACGGAGTCGTTTGAAGGAGGTACCAAAAAGAATTCAGCGTGTGCAAGGTTGGTATAAGTCTCGATGGCTTTCAGCAATACGGTTCCTAGAAAAAAATCCGCCGTTGGATTTTGATGCACGTCCCGATGAGATATCTCCAACAGCATGGATCAAATTAATTGATGAATTAGAGCGATTTAACCTCGAATCTGAGTGAAATTCCGCGTCGGATTGATAGCGGACACCGTTCTCGCACAGCCTGCACGCGGCCACAGGCCGGTCCTGATGGGTTCAAAACAGGTCGATTGCAACAAATTATGGAGGGGATTCAATGGCCAAGAAGGACACATACCTAGCTTTACTTCGTAGAGGTATAGATGAATCGACTGCTGAGATACTTGCAGATGCTGGTTTGAAGATTGGGGAAATAAAGAAACTCTCTCAGGATCAGTTGGAACAAAATTATGGTCTCAAGTCTGAAATTGCTAGTAGTGTACTAGGAGCGATTCAGTCAGGCCCTCGTGAATCTGGAAAACAACGCTTCCTTGCTGAAGTCCTCTCTGAAAAGAAGGAAATGGATCGAATTGACGAGCAGCGTTTTAAACGTCAACAGAAAGATGTTATCGCTGAAATTAACGAGAATAGAGAACGTTTACGAGTAGCTCGATTAGAAGAATTTAGGGCTCAGAAAGTAATCATGAACCGTTTAGGTAAAACCATTGAATTGATTGTTAAGATTGAAACCAATCATGATAATGAGACTAAGGATGAGCAAAGAAGTAAGATGCGAGATCAGTTAGAGACTCGAGGATTAGAAGCAGCCAGAGACCACGAAATGTTAGAATTGGTAGGAACTCCCCAAGACATTGTTGATTTTCGTAGGAAAATTGTTCCTAGAATTACATTACATGCTTGTCCCGAATGCGATGACGAAATGGAACCTGCAGGAAGTAGCAGAAATCTGGAAGATTTAGGAAATTTCTCTTTTATTTGTTGGGAATGTGGCCATGAATTTATGGCCCCAATGGCAAATGTGGTTGAGAAAACATTGGCTGATTCACGCATAACCATCTCTTCCGATACTCCTCCAAGATTGCCCGTGTATGAGCCACCGAAGGATGCTAAAGCTCCAACAGTTGCAGACATGCTCAGAGCAGATTTGGAGGCTACCGGAGCAAGTGCAGATGAAGCGGAAGCAGCAGTCGAAGAGAGCGCAATAACTGGTGGTTTGATGAGTATCGACGAATGGATAGATCAAACACTTGCAGTTCATAATTACATTCAAGCACAAGAACATCGCGAGGATTTCATTATCAGTACCGGCGCTGGTGCAACTAAATTCAACAAATGGATGAAGAAAGCAGGTTTGTACTTCAATAAACAGACAGGACGATGGACTCGTTGGGAAGATAGGTGATGAATCAATGTCGGGTCCTACGATCCGTTTTCGACGTTCATCGCTTCATTTAGCCACAATCGAAGATGAGGCTAATGAGACCATATTAGATATCGCTAGAAGGGCAGGAATAACTATTCCTTCTTATTGTCAATCAGGAACTTGTGGGACATGCATGGTCCGTTTGATTTCTGGTTCTGTGTCAGGATTAAATCCTTTACCGATTGCATTAGACGAAGAATTGGTTGAACATGGTATGATATTATCATGCATATGTCGTATCAAAGAGACTTGTGAAATTGATGTAATTCCGGCCTTGTGATGTGATGATATGGAAGCTAATACCATTATTTTGCTAATCATTAATTTAGTAATTTTGGGGTTAGTAGCTAAGTGGTTGTACAACCGAGTTATTTCTAAATTGGATGAAGTAGAGGAAAGACATCGAAAGAGATGGTCCGTTGGAGAGAATGAATAATTCCCCTGAATCTTAATCCCAAGGATCTAATTCTACAATGTGCGCTAAAGTCACCAATTTTGAATCTGATCGAGCAGCTCTTTCTCCGGCTTCTTTGAGCATCCTTCTCATCCACCCGAGCATAGTTAGACTTTGAAATCGTTCAATCATTTGTATAATATGACTAGCATTCGCAAGGTTGTCTTGTAAGTCATGTTGGATGTTTGATGCATGATCATAATACAATAGCAATAATTCTTCCAATGCATCATTTTCCAACGGCCTGCCTGCGAATTTTTTTGCCATTTTCCGAAGTAGAGTTGGTGTGAGAATTTCTCCCCCCATCTCCCCCATTGCGTCTTCAATAGGATCTGCTTCGACTTCTTCATCTGATGAGTCATTATCTTTCTCAATTGCTCCTCCTAATCGATCTAGTGCTTTCTCCAGATGACGTGGTTTGATTGTCCCGACTCTCTCAATTGCAGCAGCATCAGAAGCCAATCTAAGAATACGTAATAGATATTTTTCTAATTGTTCATTGGCGGCTACCACGGCAGCGGCACCGATTGAATCAACCCTTGTGATATTATCAATCATCATTCCTCGAGTTCTACTAAAGCCTAACCTCATACGTTGTGGATCATCCAGAGTTTTTCGTTCAGAATCGATTTCCAGTGTTTGATTTTCCATTTCACGTGTAATGAGTCTCAACTGATGTTCTAAGATTTCTACAAGTTGTGTTTTTACATCCCCAGAAATGCGTAATTCAATCCCAAGTCCGCTAGCTACAGTTGTAATGTGAGAAGTTGCCCATGGTTTGGCCATAACTGCCCACTTTCTCCGAGGCCCTTCAAGGCTCGTGTAATCTTACCATTGGGTCCAACTTGGAAATGTACTACCACTAGAAAGGCATTCAATGCCATTTTCACTTTGAACCCAACAATCTTCAATTCCAACTGCACCTTCGGGGAATATTACCTTGGGTTCAATTGCCATAGTGCTACCATGATTCAATTGAACATCGAATCCTGCTGCAACAACTGGGGTTTCGTCAAGTTCTAGGCCAATACTGTGTCCTAAAAATCTGGATTGTTCGGGAGGCATTCCCATTAGATGTTCTGAAAATCCCATATTTTTAGATATGGAATGACCGATTTTCCAAGCATCAGAACAAAGATCTCCTCTTGATAATGAGTTTCGAACTTCTCTGGCAATTTCTTCCATTTGTTCCATTCTTTCTATCCATATATTATCGGGGTTTCCAAAACTAAACATTCGGGTCATATCTGTGATATATCCTCTATGGACATGAACAATGTCAACAAGTATTGGTTCACTTTTCTTTATTTTTTTATGACCAGCACCTAAAGACGCTAACGGATTCGCTCCCGATCCACCGATTGCACTATCAAAATATGATGGTATTGCACCTGATGGACCGCTTGCAATTACAACTCGGTCACAATCCATTGGCCATTTTCTCATTCTGACCATGCCGCCAAATCCTGCGGATCTACTAACACTATCTGCCACTGAGGCTAATTCTAATTCAGTAACACCCTCCCCGCTTTGCGAACCATATGAGTTGATTGCCTCAAACATTTGTTTTTGAATCTCTCCGCTCTCTTTCATCCGATCAATTTCCCATGAGGATTTTGTCTCTCTTAATTTCCAAAGGATAGATGTACAATCTTTTGATTCTCCGTTAAATTTTGATTGTAAAAATGCTGCATCATTGGCAGTCATTCTACCTAGTTGGAGAGCAGGAGAACTTCCAAGTTCGTCCTTTAGATTAGACATTCGTGGATGTTGTTTGACTAAATGAGGGGCATTATCTGCTCCTGACTCAAATTTTGCTCGTTCAAAAGAGGACCTAACGTATTGAGTCACACTCCCCTCTGATGTAATGTGGACTCCTCCATTTTGTCGATTTCCAACTAACCAGTACAAATCTACAGGGTCATTTATCCAAGCAGAATCAATGTTATTTTCATACAATGATTTTGAGAGTAACTGTTGTCTTTTTTCTAATTCTGAGACAGGAACTCTCCAATCCTCATTATTCGGGCCAGTCAGCCCATCTGTGCTCCACATTGACGTGTCCTCGGCTCGTAGTACGATAGGGATTCGCCTAAAAATAACGACTTATTTTGATGAAAGGCAATATGTACACGCGACTGTTCGCATCGACATGGAGAGCGTCTTGACGCTCGATGATGCGCGCCTATCTGGACGTACAGTTCTCGTTCGAGTGGACATAAACTCACCACTTGATCCGGAAACTAAGGCCTTTCTTGATGACAGTCGTCTTCGTGCGATTCTTCCCACGTTGCGTCGATTAGCAGATTCAAAAGTAGTCCTACTGGCTCATCAGAGTCGTCCAGGAAAGGCAGATTTTACCGATATGTCTGCGCATGCTGATCAACTAAGTAGATTACTTGGTCGACAAATTACCTTTGTTCCTGATGTTTGTGGAGATATTGCAATTGAAGCAATTCAGACAATGAAACAAGGAGAAATGATTCTACTTGACAATGTTAGAGGATGGCCCGAAGAAAACAATCTCAAGAAAGCAGGAATTGATGAATTACACGAATCCACTATTGTTCAAAGATTATCATCAGTTGTTGATGCGTATGTAAACGATGCTTTTGCCGCTTCACACAGAAATTCACCCACTCTCTCAGGCTTTGCAAAATCTTTACCTTGTTTTGCAGGAGAATTGATGGCATCAGAAATTAAGGCACTTAATACTGCAATTGTAAATCCTCCAAAGCCTTACGTTGCAATTTTGGGTGGGGCTAAATGTGATGATTCTCTGAAGATAGCTCTCAATTTATTGAATCGAAATGTTGCAGATACCGTCGTTCCAGTAGGTGTCGTTGGTAATCTAATTCTTTGGGCGGCAGGACACAAGATCGGGTCAGGCAATGAGGCTTTCATTAGGAATTCACTGGGTGAAGATTTTGATTCCACTTTTCAAGATGCAATTCTATGTATTGAGAAATTCCGAGAGAATCTGCTACTTCCAGTCGATCTTGCTATTGAAATTGATGACAGAAGAGTTGCAATTTCTCTTGAAGAATTACCAACAAATGGTCCAATTTACGATATTGGAATAGCTACACTTCAAGCCCTCTATCCGGTAATCAGAAATGCTGGTTGCGTACTTTGGAATGGGCCAGCATCATATTTTGAGAAAGAAAATTTCGCATTTGGAACAATTGAAATTCTCAATATGATATGTGAATCAGATGCATTCACTATTGTAGGTGGAGGGCATACAAGTGCTCTTGTCTCTCAACGTAATCTTGTTGATAGTGTCGATCACAATAGCACCGGTGGAGGAGCATGTCTTACTATGCTAGCAGGAGACGCAATGCCTGTGATCGACTCATTGATTATTTCTGCTAATCAATTTCGAGATCAAATTAACTTATAGTTTTGGAGCCACAGGGGAGATTCGAACTCCCGACCTTCTGATTACGAATCAGATGCTCTACCAGCTAAGCCACAGTGGCGCTGATGTATCCATTGAATAGATTGGATTAAGCAAATCGGTTCGGCTTAATTAGCAGGTGGTTTGAATATTGACCATGCTGCAAAGAATGCCCAAATTGCACCCAACACTGCAAATGGCCATTCACCGGTTACTGACGCTCTAATTGTAAGTAGAATTTCTCCCACGCCCATCAACGTAAGATAGCCCAACGATCGACTAGAAATCATACCACGTGTTTCGGTTATGAATGCAATCAATACCATTACCATTCCAACATATGCGCCGGCCATTGTTAATTCCAATTTTTCACATCCTACGCTGCGTGAAATATACTTAAATCAATGATTTTACCAATTCTTCTTTCCACATCCTCTTGAATTGCATCCAAACCATTTTTTGAATCAGCCTCAGCTCTCATAACAAGGATAGGCTCCGTGTTGGATGGTCTACAAAGGAACCAACCTGCATTTACATCTAAATTTCCATCATATCTTACTCTGACTCCATCTGAATGATTTGTATCTAAATCTGAGAATGCGTCTTTTACTGCACTCATTATTTGCTCACGTTCTCCCACTAAGGGAACCTTTGCTTCACCAGTTGAAGGAAAGTCTGGTATTTCATCAAATAACGATGAGAATGGCTCACCATTTGGAAGACGTCTTGCGACTAATTCAACTAAACGGGAAAAAGCATACAGCGCATCATCAAATCCATTCCATCGGTCGTTAAAGAAGAAATGTCCTGACATCTCACCAGCCAGTGGACAATTTGGCATTTCCCGTAATGCTTGTTTGAGGAAAGAATGCCCGGTTCTCATCATGTGAGGAAATCCCCCATTTTCTCGAATTGTATGTTCTAATGCCATACTGCATTTTACATCATGAATTATGGTCCGCGTGTCTCTCGATGCTTCATCAGGAATTTCTCTTAAGATGTCTGCCGCAAAGACTGCTAATAAGCGATCAGGATGAATGAATCTACCTTGTTCATCTACAACTCCGATTCTATCACCATCACCATCAACTCCAAGTCCGAATTCTGCTTTAGTAGTCTGAACTGCATCACTCAAATCAATCATGTTTTTTGGTCTAGTGGGGTCAGGAGCATGGTGTGGAAATGTATTATCCCACTCGCAATGTAATGCAATTCCAGTAGTTCCTAATTTCTCTGCTACAGAAACCAAAAAAGGTCCCGGAACAGCGTTTGCCGCATCGATTACTACGTTTACAGGACGTGTGATAGGCCCTGTGGCGGAGATTACTGCATCTAGGTGTTGGTCTACAAAACCCTCTAAAATCAAGTGTTCTCCAAATATGTCAGGTGACATAAATTCTCCACATTCGAAAGTTTCACGGAGATCTTGAATTTCCCTTCCAGCCATTGCAGCAGTACCTCTACACATCTTGAACCCGTTGTATTCCGGTGGGTTATGACTTGCAGTAATCATCACTCCGCCATCTACTTCTAACACAGAAGTAGCATGGTAAAGAGTACCCGTAGTACATATGCCAAGGTCATGTACGTTTACTCCAGATTGCATTAATCCAGTTACAAACGCTGAATGCAGGGAAGGTGAAGATTCACGAATATCTCTGCCAACTGCGATATTAGAAGCAGAGAGAAATGTACCTAATGCTTTACCGAGCCGATTGGCAAATTCCTCATCCAGTTCATCATGTGCAATACCCCTGATATCATATGCTTTGAAGCAGTGCAGGGCCCACTCCGTCATGTATGACGCTACCCCATCCTCTTTCTATCACTTGTGGCTGAATTTACGGGAAAGAATCCAGAGTGCAATCATTGAAGCGGCCCCACCGGAGATTGCACCAATCGAATTGAATGCCAGAAATCCGGTAGTTATGAAAAATGATGGGACAAACAAAATCCAAGGTAGGATTTTTTTCCAAGTGAGGATATTTTGTGGATTCTCGATATACGGGCTCCCAGGCATCAGATCACTCCGGGCATACTGCCTGAATTACAATTTCTACCTTAGCTCCTCTGGGTAAATTAGCGGCTTCAAAAGCCGCTCTGGCAGGAGGCATTTCTACACCTTCTAACCACTTACCGTACACCTCATTCATCCCTGCATAATCATTGATGTCGGCAAGTAGTACCTGAGCAAAACAAACATCATTTTTCGATGCACCTGCTGCGTGTAGGAGTGCATCTATTTTCGCTAAACAGCCCGCTGTTTGTTCTCTGATGGATTCACCTGAATCTAAAGAAATCTGTCCTGCCAACCAAATTAATCCATTTGATTTGATACCCGGGCTATAGGGCCCAAACACTTCCCCGCCAATCTCGATTCTCTCCTTGCTCATATTTATCCGACATAATTGGCAACACAAGAGCGTTCGCTTCATCCGGTAGACCATACTCGGCTATTCATGGACGGTACGATTCCAACTTGTTGGGTCATTGATCATCCAGCTCATTTTCAATTCTTGAGTCCATTCATTCGGGGAGGTCATGCGGACGACATTCTAATTATGACTACTAGACCTGAAGTACAATCCATGTTTAGAACTAGAGAAGGTAGAATTCCTCACAGGCCACATTTGTGGGTTGATCGTCCTGTAGGTCACGAAATAAGTAGATTTAGTCGGTTTAGAATTGCTAGAAATAGGGTAAAAAGGGTACGTGAATTTCTCACCTTACATCCAACAATTAAACGAATAATTGTCAAAGGAGCTTCTTTAGAATTAATTTCTGCAAAGAAAGCCGGTATTTCAGATAGAGTATATATTAGTGATACGGAAGTAAATTATCTCGCACATCGAATAGCAAGGAGGTATGCAACCAGGATACTTATTCCTAAGTCGTGGGGCGATCAAAAATATTCTGGATTTTCTTCGGATCCGAGAGTTGAAAGATATTCAGGAATTCTCCCAGAATTATATTTAGATTTGGAGGCAGGTAAATCAGTCAGAAAACAAGCCATTTCTCAAATCAGGGAGGAACTCAATTCTCTCGATGATTCATTATCTATGGAGCCAGTTGTCTTTCATCGCTCTATTATTGGTGGAGGCATACATGATAATTCTGAATTAATTCTGTATGACGCCTGGATTAAGAATTTACAAGTACACTTTGTTCACACCAAGGAATCTGCAATCGAATCATCAGATGGGGCTTGGGAATTACCTATCCAGATTGCAATGTTTGATGGTGTTCTGACCGGTTCAAGCACTATGGCTTCAGAGGCAGTAATTCATGGAATCCCAACTTTGTTGATATCTGCAGCCGAAAGAGGCTTTCTGGATGAACTGCAAAAACGATTTCCTGAGAAATTATTTCATTGGAAGTCAAGAAAAAAAGAGGGATTTGATGAAATGGTGGAGGATTGGATAGATTCCATGAAAAAAAGGACTCATCGGGATTTATCAATAATAGAATCTCGTCCTGAATTTGAAGAGAAAATCGGTCCGTTCAAAGTTTTGGAATAAGGGAATAATCGATATCATCACAACATATTTTCCAGTTTTTCGCCTATTAGTACGGAAAGTGCCTGAACAGAACCGTTGCAATCCTTTAATTCGTTATCTGAAGCAATGGTAATGTATCCAGAGTCGGTTTTCGCAACAAGGATAGGGGTCTTTCCTTCTGTGTAAGAGATTAAGTCACTTGGGCGCTCATTTAGATGAACAAGGTGAAAAGGCACTTCTGCTTGATTCCTGAGCTTTTTCATATCTGATTTTTCCCATGCAACTTTATGAGTTATATCACAAAGTGAACAGTGTTGTCCCTTAAACAAGGCTCCTGCTACGTATTTCAACTCTCCAATTAGGCCGCCGTCGGCATGATATACACCCCACATTGATTCCAATGTCATATATTCGGGTTATGTAGTGACTTTATGGATGGGTGTAGTCATCCATAGCGAATCTCGGGTGGTGAGTATCCACTAAATTTTCAAAGATTCTCCAGTACATCATAATGATCACCTGCCATACCTTCTTTCATCGCTATTTTCATGTCAACCCATTCAGCATGTGCAGCATCGTCCCCAGCAATTGGAACACGATTAGTGTCAACATCAACCTGATAAAAAATTGAAACGATATGTTTTCTTGGATCACGATTTGGCTCACCTCTGACAGTTAGAAGCTGAGGATTTTTTCCAGAAATCCCAGTTTCCTCCATCAACTCTCTGATAACTGCATTTGCTGGATTTTCTCCCAATTCCACAAAACCGCCCGGGAATGCCCATGCTCCTTTCCATGGTTCATTTCCTCTTCGAATCAATAATACTTCCAAGTCATCTCCATTTTTCCTGGTTACGACTGCATCTACTGCAAGAGATGGCTTGGGCCATCGATCATTTCCACAGGTTCCACAATTTTCTACCATGTTATTCACCAAAACGACGTTTTCTATTTTGATAAGACTCTATTGCACTGAGAAAGTCGCTTTTTGAAAACGATGGCCAAAAAACGTCTGTAAAATACAGTTCAGAATATGCTGCTTGCCAAAGAAGGAAATTAGAAATTCTTTCTTCACCTGAGGTTCTAATTATCAAATCAGGGTCTGGTAATCCTCCCGTGTACAGCCTTTTGGAAATCATTACTTCATCAATATCATCG
>MDTG01235328.1_pt1 | contig 13708 bp, 15 predicted proteins | sample 811421 | NCBI WGS metagenome assembly MDTG01 (sample SAMN05326645, study PRJNA326480) | marine metagenome | isolation source: seawater | place: Pacific Ocean: South East | collected 2011 | reverse complement strand
ATAGAGCCTGATTCTCTCAAATCTGACAATTGTGGTTTTTTATCGTCTCTCTGTTCAACTGCTCTTGATAATTGTGATAAAGCTAGGACTGGAACCGAAAGTTCTTTTGCAATAGCTTTAAGGCCTTGAGTTATTTCGGAAATTTCTTGGACTCTTCCTTCCCTAATATTTGTCGAAGCTCTCATCAATTGAATATAGTCTACAACAATCATATCTAGGCCGTACAATCTTTTTATTCTTCTAGCTCTATTACTTATTGCTGCAATGCTAATAGCTGGCGTTTCATCAATATACAAAGGAAGTTCAGAAATATTTTTTGATGTTTCAATAAATTTATCAAATTGTTCCTCCGAAATTTTTCCTCTTCTAATATCATTGGATTTAATTCTAGATTGTTCAGCCAGTATTCTGGTAGACAATTGTTCAGAGGACATTTCTAAAGAAAAGAAAGCGATCGAAGATTTTTTTCCACTCTCTTGTATTTTTTGAGCTGCATTAAATGCAATATTTGTTGCTAATGCAGTTTTTCCCATAGATGGTCTACCAGCGATAATTATTAGATCAGATTGATGAAGCCCCCCAAGCCTGTCATCTAAATCTCTTAATCCTGTTGGTACACCAACTATCCCTTCATCATTTTTATATGCATTAGATGCCATCTCAATTGTGAGTTTCACAGCATCATCAAATTTCAACAAGGAAGAACTAAATGATCCTTTTTCAGCAAGATCAAATAATAGCTTTTCTGAATTTTCTATTATTGTTTGACCATTAATATTTAAGTCATTTAGCTTTGCTGTGTCTATTGTATTTTCTGAAATTTTAATCAACTCTCTTCTAACATACATGTCATAAACTATTTTAGAATATTCTAGAACCTGCCTTAAAGAAGTAGAAAATTTTGTAACCTTAACCAGGTATTCTGGAATATTTAGATCATCTTTTTCTTTCTCAAAAAAATTCTTCAAAGTAATTGGGTTGGCGAGCATACCTTTATATATTTGATTTTCAATTGCACTAAATATTTTTTGATGCATTGGATCGTAAAAGTTTTTATTTGAAATTATGGTATTTATTTCATCAAATATTTCATTAGAAACAAGTATTGTTCCAAGTATTGCTTGTTCAGCTTCTATATTATTTGGTAATTCTTTAATGTCATCTTTTACTATTTTGAGATTTTTCATAATAAAATCTTATAGTAAAAGACTCTAAAAAAAATAATTAAAATTAGTTGGGGAAAAAGTTGTATAATTATTGAATAGTTTCAGCAGCTTCTACTTTAACTTCTATTCCTGCTTCAACTTCAGAATGAAGGATAACTTTTACTTGAAAGGATCCTAGAGTTTTTATTTCATTTTCTAGTTGTATCATTGATGGTTTTATTTCTAATTTATTTATTTCTAAAATTATTTTTGAGATTTCAGTTGGTTTTACAGAACCATATAGTTCTTGATTTTCAGTACTAAGTTTTTTTACTATATATTTTTTACCATTTATTTTTTCAAAAATTTGTTTTGCTTGTTTTTTCTTATCTTGATCTTTTTTGTTCAAATCTGATTTAATTTTTTCAACTTCTTTTATATTTTCCTTCGATGCATAAAGAGCTTTTTTATTTGAAATTAGATAATTTCTCGCAAACCCTCTTTTAACATCAATTACATCTCCAATCGATCCAATACTTCTTATATTTTCTAACAAAATTACTTTCATTTAGATTAATGCTAAGTTTCTAGCTCTTTTAATTGACAATGATAATTCACGTTGTTTTTTTTGACATACATTAGTTATTCTTGACGGTAGTATTTTTCCATTTTCAGAGACGTATTTTTTTAATAATTTTACGTTTTTATAATCTATTTTTGGAGCTCCTTTTGCCGATAGAGGACATGTTTTTTTAAATTTATATCTATTTGGTTGAAATATACTTAGTTTAGCAAAATTACTTTGTTTGTTCTTTTTGTTGCTATTTTTTTTATTTTTTAACATTCTTATTTTTTACCCTTATCTCTTTTATCTTCATCATCTGACCGTGAAAAATAATTTGTATCAAGATCAAATTTCTTAACTCTTATAGACATATATCTTAAAAGATTTTTATCGATACTTTCATTTTTTTCTAATTCACTAATAATTTTACCACTTCCTTTGATTTTAAAATGTATAAAGTTTCCTTTTTTATTTTTTTTTATCATATAAGATAAGTTTAATAGGCCCCAGTTTTGGGTTTGAACTATATCTCCTTCAAATTTTTCAATAATTTTTGAATATTTTTCAGTTAATTGCTTAATTTGACTGGCAGTTGTATCTTGCCTTGTAACAATAGTATGCTCATATAAATTCATATTTGTTCTTTTATAAAAGTTGAGGATATACTATTATAATTCTTTAATTACAACACTTAAAACAATAATTAAATTTTAAATATTTATATGTTTTCCGTAATTTTTCCAGGTCAAGGTTCCCAAATGGTTGGAATGGGTAAGGAATTTTATGAAAAATTTGATGTAGTAAAAAATTTTTTTAATGAGGCAGATGATATTTTGAATTTTTCAATATCCAGTTTAATTTTAGAAGGACCAAAAGATAAATTAGATTTAACAGAAAACACTCAACCAGCAATTTTTTTGGTAGGCTATTCTATATTTCAACTTTTAAAAAAAGAATTTAAGATTGATTTAAATAAAGCGAAATTTTTGGCTGGTCATTCCTTGGGTGAGTATACTGCCTTAGCATCAGCAGAAGTATTGGATTTTTCTGATACTTTAAAAATTCTTAAAATTAGAGGAAAAGCTATGCAAGAAGCTGTTCCAAAAGGTGAAGGTGGAATGGTTGCGGTATTAGGCTCCGAAATACAAAAAGTAGAAAAAATTATTCATGCAAATAATCATGATTGTTATATTGCAAATGATAATTCCAATGGCCAATTGGTTGTAAGTGGAAATAACCAAGAGATAGAAAAATTAATTTTAAGTTTAAAAAATGAGAATATTAAAAATATCAAACTAGCTGTTAGCGCTCCTTTTCATTGTAAACTAATGAAAAGAGCAACAGATGTTATGATTAATGAAATTGAAAAATTAAAATTTAATAAACCAAAAAATTTACTAGTTTCGAATGTAACTGCTAAAGAAATGCAAGATACCTCAATGATCAAAGAATTATTAATAAAACAAATTGAAAGTAGAGTTAGATGGAGGGAAAGTGTAATAAATATGATTGATAAAGGTACGAAAGAATTTATAGAAATTGGCCCAGGAAAAATTTTATCTGGATTAATTAAAAGAATTGATAGAAATATAAAAGTTAGTGCAATAAATAATGAACAAGATATAAAGATGATAAATATAAATGATTAATTTTAAAAATAAAAAAATATTGATTACAGGAGCTACTGGAGGAATTGGAAATGAATTAGTAAGAAAATTTGTTTCTTTAGAAGGAAATGTTTTGGCTTCAGGAACAAAAATAGATAAATTGGAGTCTTTAAAAAAAGAATTTCCATCAATTAAAATTTTAAAATTTGATATTTCCGAACATTCTAAGGTAGATGAGTTCATTGAAAATGTTTCATCTCAATTAACAGGTTTGGATATCCTAATTAATAATGCCGGGGTAAATATGGACAATTTATCAATAAGAATGAAAGATGAAGAATGGAAAAGGGTAATTGATATAAATTTAGGATCAACATTTTTATTATGCAAGTCATCTTTAAAAAAAATGTTAAAAAACAAATTTGGCAGAATAGTAAACATCACTTCAATAGTTGGTCATACTGGAAATTTAGGTCAGGCAAATTATGCTGCATCAAAAGCCGGAATTATTGGTATGACAAAATCATTAGCTATAGAGTACGCAAAAAAAAATATTACTCTAAATTGTGTTTCACCAGGCTTTATCAAAACTATTATGACAGAAAATATTTCAGATAGTGTTAAAGCAGCTTTAACTTCTCGTATCCCGATGTCCAGGCTAGGTTCAGGCGAAGATGTAGCCAATTCAGTAGTTTTTTTATCATCTGATGCAGCTTCATATATCACAGGAGAGACAATACATGTCAATGGAGGCATGTATATGGCTTGACAAAGTTGAGTAATAATTTATTAACAAAATATAACAAAAGGGAAGAAAATGTCAGATGATGTTTCAAGCAAAGTAAAAAAAATTGTAGCGGATCATTTAGGAATAGATGAAGCAAAAGTAACTGATGAGTCAAGTTTCATAGATGATCTTGGTGCTGATAGTTTAGACACAGTTGAATTAGTAATGGCTTTTGAAGAAGAATTTGGATCTGAGATTTCTGATAGTGAAGCTGAAAAAATTTTAACTGTTGGAGATGCAATTAAATTTATCGAAGGAAAAAGTAATTAATTTGTTTTAAATGTTATCAAATAAAGATGGGACAATGGTAGTTTTATCATCGCCATCTGGGGCTGGAAAAACCACGCTTGTTAAATTAATCTCAGAAAGTAAAGATTTTGTTACCTCAATATCTCACACAACAAGAAGACCTAGAGTCAATGAATTACAAGGAAAAGATTATTATTTTATAAATAAAGAAGAGTTTGATGAATTAATAAAAAAAAATGAGTTTTTAGAATATGCTAAAGTTTTTAATCATCTTTATGGAACATTAAAAGCACCAGTTGTAGAAAGTTTAAAAAAGGGAAAAAATGTTCTTTTTGATATTGATTGGCAAGGCACAGAACAAATAAAAAAAATAAAATTAAAATACAGATTATTAACTTTTTTTGTTTTACCACCAAGCAAAGATGTGCTTTTTAACAGATTATCAAATAGAGATATGAAGGATAAACTTATTGTTTCAGAAAGAATGAAAGAGTTTAGTAAAGATATACTTCATTGGAAAGATTATGATCATGTAGTAATTAATGATGATCTGAAAAAATGTTTTAATCAAATTCAGGATTTAATAGGTTCTTTTCTAAATAATACCAAAGTTAATTACGATAGAGATTTAATAAAATCACACATAAAAAAATTATCTTCTTAGAGCCTCATACTCTTTAGTAATTCTATAATAGGTCTCTGGAGATAAATTTTGCGGTCTTAAATTTAAATTTAAATTAAGTTTTTCGACATAATTTTTCGAATTTCCAAATATTTGTTTCAGTGGATTTTTAATTTTTTTTCTTCTTTGATTAAAAAAAATTCTAGTAATAAATTCAAGGTTTTTGGGATTGTCAAATTTATAAAATTCATTCTTAGGCGTAAATTTTAGCAAAGTGCTTTTAATTTTTGGTTTTGGTAAAAAACAGGACGGATTTATATCAATTATTTTTTCAACATTTAATTTCCAATTTGAAAGTATTGTCAATCTTCCATATTTTTTACTATCTGTTTTTGCTAAAATACGATCAGCCACTTCTTTTTGAAACATTAATATAAAGTTTTTATACCAGGTTTTTTTATAAGCAGTAGTTATCCATTTTGATAATATTTGAGTTGAAATATTAAAAGGTAAATTACCGAAAACAATTAATTTTTCCTTTGAAATTAAATTTTCAGAAACATTTAAAATATCTTCATTTAATATTTTTATCTGATTTTTAAATTTATTATGGAGCAAGTTCACTAATTTTTTATCTTTTTCTATTACAAAAATTTTTTCGGGATTTTTTTTTATTATAAATTCAGTTAGATTGCCTGTTCCAGGTCCTATTTCTAATATATGATTATCAGAGGTTATACTGGTAGCATTTATAATCTTGTTAATTATATTTTTATCAATTAAGAAATTTTGTCCTAAACTTTTTTTTGGTTTAATTTCCACAAATTTTTTTTAAAAATAATAAAGATTCTAACAAACTCTGAGGGTTTGATTTATTTTTTCCAAACATTGAAATATTAGGACCATGGTCCGGTGAAATTCTTATGAAGGGAAGTCCTAAAGTAATATTTATAGCATTAAAACCTACAATGGCTTTAATAGGGGCCAGAACTTGATCATGGTACATGCCAACTATAACGTCAAATTTTTTTAAATTTTTTGGTAAAAATATCGTATCGGCTGGCATAGGGCCTTGTACTTTTATTTTTTTCTTTTTTAAATTTTTAATAGCTGGTTCGATAAATTTTTTTTCTTCGCTTAAATTAGATGTAGTTTCGCAGTGAGGATTTAAACCACACACTGCTATTTTAATATTTTTATGAAAATATTTTTTATAAAAATTATTGATTATTTCAATTTTTTTTACGATTGACTTAGTTCTTATATTTTTACTTACATTTTTTATTGGTTGATGAGTAGTAATAGGGCTAACCGAAAAATATTTGCTATAAATTAGCATAACTTCATTGCCTTTCGTATTTGTTTTACTTGAAAGATATTCAGTAATACCTAAATAATTTTTTTTTAAAAATGTACTTTTTGAAACTGGGCCATTAATCAAAGCAGAACCCAATTTTTTTTTCATCAAGTTTACTGCAACTTTAAAACAAGAAGAGATGTATCTTTTAGTTTTATTTGTGAACTTCTTGGTATATTTAAAATCAACATTAATTAAATTTATTTGTTTATTATTAAGTAATTTTTTATTTAGTTCTTTTTCTTCAACGTCTTTAATTTTTATATTAAATTTAAGCATTTTCATTTGTTTTAAAACTAGGCTTTTAGAAGCTATTAATAATAATGGAAATTTATAATTTTTTAAAAAATTAGATTTATAAATTTTAAAAAAAATTTCTAAAAAAATACTATTTGGTTCTCCAGCGACTATAATAATTGGATTAGATTTCATTTATTACAGTATGACTTTTTATTTTGTTAAAAAATATATTTGACATCTGATTTAACTGCTTATTAGTTTCAAAATTAATTAATTTTTTTAGCTCGTTATCTATATTTAAATTATCATTTTTTATTTTTTTCAAATTATTTAATTTTAAAATTAAGTAATTTTTTCCAACTTTTATTGGTTTTGAATACTCACCAATTTTTAGATTTTTAATTTCTTTCGCGATATCTTTTGAAAATTGATTTTCATTTACCCATCCAATTTTTCCACCCATTTTAGCAGTATCTGATACACTGTAAATATTTGCCGAATTATTAAAACCATTTTCTGCTATACTTTTTTTAATATTTTTATATTTTTCATCCATGTTCTCAGTTAAATCAACTTTGAATAAAATTTCTGATAAAAGATAAGAATTTTGACTTCCTTTTCTTTTAAGTATTGTTTTTTTTAATTCTTCGGTATCTATCTTTACTAATTCATTATATCTATCAAAAATCAATTGGTTCCACACAGCTTCTATTTTTATTTTTTCTTTTATATCTTTATAATTTAAATCATATTTATTTAGATGTTTTTTAAAATCATCTTCGTTTTCCAAACCTATTTGAAGGTAAAAACTTCTTATAACATTTGCGAATAGTTTATTTTCTTTATCTAAATTGTAAAACTTTTCTATTTCTTTTTTTTTAATCTTTTCTTTTATAATTGATTGTTTTGCTAACAAAAGTCCTTTTCTCTTATCTATTTTTTTTAAATCATTATTAAGTGCAGTCAAATAGTTATATTCATTTTTTATGTCTAAATTGGTAATTATTTCATTATCAATTTTTAAGACAATTTTTACTTTTTCTTTTGCAGATGTAATATTTTCTGTAAATATTATTATTGAAAAAGTTAGAATTATTATTCTTAAGAAATAATTCATATATTATTTATTGATTCAAATTGGGACTGTTTACTTTTCCGAAAGGCATTATTGTAATTGTGAAAAGAAGTTGTTCTTCAGGTTTTAAATCTACATCATCATAATATTCTTTATTGTATTCAAGAGCTGCTATTAAACAATCGTTTTTATATTTATAAATTAGGTTGTAGAATTCTGTTAAATTAGTTTCTTTATTTTTTCTTGTAGAAAAACTTAAAGATTTAGTATCGTCTAAATTGTACGAGGTATTATTTTGGATATAACTTTTACTTCCTATGACATTTTGTTCTTGCATAAATTCGAAACTTGTTATGAAGTTATTAACCGACAAGCTAGCAGTTATCGAGTCATAATTTGAAGCATCTAAATTGTTATCTATGGAAAAATTATAATCTATATTAAAGTTACTATTAGGCACAAATTTTGCATTTCCAATTATATCAGAAGTTTTTTGCCCAATTGTACTATTTAAAGGAAGATCTGGATTGCTCTCATCTCTCAAAACTGTAGCTAAATTTAATAATAAAAACTCATTATTATCTTTTTTATTTAATTTATATTCGCTACCTAGCGTTAAAGATCTACCGCCTTCAACAGCACTATTATTTGCAATTCTGTCGTAAGTAAAAATGTTATTTATATCAATCCTTCTACTTGAATTTTTCAAATTTTTGGTTTCAGTCGGACTAAACCTAAAAGATGCAATAGGCTTTAAGAAACTATCGTAATTTTCTCCATTTTTTTTCAGCGGGTAAGATGACTCAAAAATGAAAGATCCTAGTAATTTATTACTATTTTTTTCTTTATAAGTTGTGGAGTTATCACCATTAGAATTTACATTTTTTAGTAATAAATTAAATTTATTTTTTAAGCCACTGTTTAAAAAATAATCAAAAGACTCATATTGCAAATTATTTATTAGTACACTTTCTGACGAATCCACTCCATATTCTTTTTGATACCCATTTAAGTCAAAAGTTAAACTCCCGTTATAATTTGAACTTAGACCAATCTGCTTCTCATACTCAACATTTGGATAAATAAATTCATACTTTTCATTTTTATCTTTACTTAAATCCTCATAAGACTCAAAAGAAGTTTTAATATAGGTATCTTCATTATCCATTTCTAAATTCACAAATGAATTTAGCAAAGTTTCATCTTTGATTAATGGAGATTCAATTTTATAAGTTTTAAGATATGTAGGATTTGAAGTTGTCTCAATATTAACTTCAATTTTAGAGTTATCAAAATTTTTTGAATCATAATTAATTACAGAATTAGAAAAGAAATGATTTTTTTTATCATCATCTGTAAAGGCATTTAAGTTTAACTTACTAAACAAACTGAAGTCTAAAATATGTGAAGAATTTTTTCTTTCTTCTCTATACTCAGATTGTAAAACAGCACTTCCATCAGAATACAATCTTGGTTTAAAAGTTAAATCTTTATTATCAGATATAACTTTAAAATAGGGCACTTCCACAGCGGCACCCAATGAATTGCTTTCGGCTAACTTAGGTATTAAAAAACCCGATTGTCTTTTTACAGTTGGATCTGGATGAAAAAATTTTGGAAAATACACAACTGGTTTGTCATAAATTTTTAACCATGCATCTTTGTAACTTATTGTTTTTTTGATTTATCGTGTTTAATTTCTTTTGCTTGCATTGACCATGGAGGACAATTGTCAGTTTTTTTACATGTAGTAAAAATACCTTTTGAAATTGTAGTTATATTTTTATTTGAATAAATTTTGTTACCTCTAAGCCTAGGTTCATTGTTTGCATTTCCAAAAGAAGAATTTTCAAAATTAATTTTTAGATCTTTTCCTGCTACTTCATTGTTCTTCAAATCTACCATTGCGTCTTCAATCAAATATTCATTAGATTGAATATCTGTAAATTTTACTTTTTTACCTCTTATTTCATCTTTATATTTGAAATAATCAAAATTTTTTAATTCAAATTTATTTCCAACTTTATCCTCAAATATTGTATTTTTTTTTGAGTAAAAATGTTCTTCGTTTTTCAAATAGGTTAAATCACTTGAATTTATAATATATTTATCAGAGATTTTAATTTCAACTTTTCCATAAGAAATAAATTTTTCTTGTTTTTTAAAATAATCTATTTTTTCACCAATAATTATCGTTTCATCTTTAATATCAATTGCTTTTACTTTTCCAATTAATTCTAAAAGCAAATTAGTTTTATCGTATTTAAACCTTTCTGACTCAAGAACTTGACCATCAGAAGTTATTTTAACATTTCCTTCTCCAATAATCAGATTGCCATTATTTAAAATTTCTAATTTTGTTGCTAAAAATTCAAAATCTTTACTATGAGATGGCTTTAAGGAAAAAATTAAAAAAATTAATACAAAAAATATTTTATTTTTCATTCTATTTCTCATTTATTCTAACAAGCCCTATGCTACAAAATATTAATAAAATTAATAATGGAAACCATATAGAAATCATAATTGGAATCTTGTCATTTTCGCCAAGAAGATTAAAGAAATATTTAATATAAAAGATTATTACTGATAAAGTAATTCCCATAATTAAATAAAATATTCTAGATTTGTTCACTTTAATATTTAACATTATTATTCCAGAAAGAAGTGTCATTATTATTAAATATACTGGGTAAGCGATAATTTTATGTCTGTGAGCACTTACTTCAAGAGTTGAGTATCCTAGTGACTCGTAATCCGACCTAAGCTTTTCCAATTCCCACATTGTAAGAGATGACAAATTTGAAAATAAATTACTTATTTTTTCAAGATTGAAATGTGTATCTATCAAATATTCCTCTACCTGAGTTGTATTATTATTAATATGTATTTTAACATTTATAGCTTTCCAAGTTTTATGTTGTATATTTACTTTTTCAGCTTCAATATTTTTAATTAAATCAAAATTTTTTGATAATACAGTGGCATTAACTTCTTTTAAAAAATAACCATCAATACTTCCTGCATTTACCATTAAAATGGTATTGTTAATTTCGTCTTTTAACCACAATCCATTTTCAGTAATAACTGCAAGATACTTATTATCAAGAGTATAAGTGTTTTTTAAATCTAAATATAAATATTTAAATTTAGCCGAAAAATTATAAAAAATAAAAATCACTAATAGCGATAAAATTAGCGAAATAGAAATTAAAATCTTTAATATTTTGAAATTATCTAGACCAAAATTTTTGTAAATTGATAATTCATTTTTTTCAAATATTTGAATAAAGAAAAACTGTGTAGTAATTAAAAAAATAAAAGGAAATATATCATAAAGTATAGATGGGGAATTTAAAAAAGTGAGCAGCATAGGGTATAAAAAATTTACATCTATGTCTTTAAAAAAACTTAGCTCTTCAAAAACGTTTAATGTAAAAATTAATGCATAAAATACAAAAGATATTTTTAAGAAAGTTTGAACAAATTCTTTAGATATATATTTTACGTATGTTTTTAAAATCATAAGTTACAATTTATTAGCCCTAGTTTTAAAAAATGCATATGTTAAAAAAAATATTAATATTGGTACGAGTAATAGAGGAATAAAAGCTATATCATTAAAACTCGATATTCTTATTGTTAATTGTGAAAATACTATAATTAAAATTCCAAATGAAAATAAAATAAATTTAAGTTTCAAATAGTCGTAACTTTCTTTTGATTTGATTATCAAGAAACAAGCTATTAAGGAAATAATAGGAAGATAAATTGGCAAATAAATCCTTTTAAGTAATTCCTGCACTACTTCAAAATAAAAATCAGGATTACATCTTAGATAAAAATTTTCCTGCATTACTATTTTTTGACTTAAAGTGTTAACCACACACCCAATAAGTGTAATTGTTTCATGTTCTTGTATTTTTGGCCACGTGGTTGATTTAGTATTATATTTAGATAAATTTATTTTTGTTTCTTCAAAATCTAGAGCAATTATTTTTTTATTTTCTAAATTAATTATTTTTCCTGAATTCAAAATAAGAAAATTTTCATTATTTAAAGATTTCAAAGTTCCTTTTTTTGCATATATGATTTGAGATTTTTCAGTATCAATTTTATCTTTTAAAAAAATATTAAACATTTCTCCTTTACTATTTTTTTTTTCAATAAAAATTGTCAAATTTTCTACAGTGTCTATGAATTTTTTTTCTTTCAATAAAGATGGGAAAAAATCAATTGTTGAAGATTTTATAAATGATCTAGCTATATTTTGGCATTTGGGAACGACTATTGTTGTTAATAAAATTTGAATTATAAAATAAATTAATGAAAGTTTAATAATATTTTTAGTAAAAGTTTCTTTCGTTATTCCATTTGTCCAATAGATTAATAGTTCATTTTTATTTTCATATCTTGTGATTACATAAAATAGAGAGATAAAAAAAATAAATGGTAGTATTGCACTTATAATTTTAGGAAAATTTAAAATTGTATAGTAAAAATAAACTCTAAATCCATGACCATCTTCAGATACGAAATCTAAAAAATTTACTGCCTGAATAACCCAAACAATAGAGGCAATTGATAGCAAAACAATTAAAAAAAAATTATTTACATCAAATAAAATTTTTCTAAAAATTATTTTTTCCATTGAAATTTTCTTAAGAAGAACATATATAACTTTCAACCTATAATATATATTAAAAAATTATGACTGTTCAAGTTGAATACAAAAACAATGTTAAATCAAGCAATCCAGCTACATTTGCTTTATTTACAGAAGACAAATTTCAATTCAAGAATACTGGGAATTTTTTATCAAAAAATGAAAATTCTTATGTTGAAAAAATTTTAAAAAATAAAAAAAATACCGAAGAAAAAATCATTTCATTAAATATGAATGAAAAAACCACACTTATATTGGTATCCTTAAAAAAAGATCTTAAGGGCTCTGATGTTGAAAATTTGGGAGCTGAGTTTTACAGTTTTTTAAAAAAGAATTTAATTAAGGATGTTTCTATAATTGCAGAAAGCGTAAAAACTAAGCCTGGAAAAGATTTTATAGGTCGTTTTATGCATGGACTTAAATTGAAATCATATGAATTTAATATTTATAAATCTAAAAAAATAAAAAGCGTGATTAATATAAGTCTAATTGGAAAACAAAGCGCTTTATCATTGAAAAATAAATTAAAATTTAAAGCTTTAGAAGAGGGGACATTTTTTACTAGAGACCTTGTATCTGAGCCTGGAAATATTTTGCACCCCGATGAGTATGCAAAAAGAATAAGTGGACTAAAAAAATATGGATTAAAAGTTACTGTTTATGACGAAAAAAAATGTAAAAAATTAGGAATGAACGCTTTACTTGGTGTAGGGCAAGGAAGCATTAGAGGGTCTTATCTAGTAACAATAGAATGGAACGGAACAAAATCAAAATCAAAACCTTTAGGCTTTGTTGGTAAAGGAGTTTGTTTTGATACTGGCGGTTACTCGCTTAAACCAGCGAAATTTATGGAAGACATGACCTATGATATGGCTGGCTCCGCAACAGTCGTTGGTTTAATGAAAAATTTTGCATTAAGAAAAGCAAAAATTAATGCTGTTGGTGTTGTAGGACTTGTAGAAAATATGGTAAGTGGAAATGCTCAAAGACCTGGAGACATTGTTAAATCATATAGTGGCAAAACAATTGAGGTACTTAATACCGATGCTGAAGGTAGGTTAGTTTTAGCTGACGCATTAACTTTTACTGAAAAAAAATTCAAACCAAAATTCATGGTTGATTTAGCAACTTTGACTGGTGCTATTATAGTTTCTTTGGGTTCAGAATACGCGGGACTTTTTTCGAACGATGATAAACTATCAAAACAATTACTTGAAGCTGGTGAAAAAGTTGATGAGAAATTGTGGAGAATGCCTCTACACAAAAATTTTGACAAACTAATTAATTCTAAAAATGCTGATATGCAAAATATAAATTATGTTGGTGAGCAGGATCAACAACAGCTGCTCAATTTTTACAAAGATTTGTTTTAAATAAAACTCCTTGGGCTCACTT
>MDTG01155088.1_pt1 | contig 13708 bp, 13 predicted proteins | sample 811421 | NCBI WGS metagenome assembly MDTG01 (sample SAMN05326645, study PRJNA326480) | marine metagenome | isolation source: seawater | place: Pacific Ocean: South East | collected 2011 | reverse complement strand
TGATTTTTCAACAACCTTTGGTGATTTCATATTGTTTATCTATTATTTTATGATGTTTTAGTTTTAATATTTAGCATTATAATATAAAAAATAAATAAATATAAAAAAATATTGAAGGCCTACAATGGTAAACTCAGATTATAATGTATTAGAAGATTGGATGTTTGGTAAGTTAACAGCGTTATTAAATAACACACCCCATAATCCTAAATATCCAATTTTAAAAATGTCCTTAGGCGAACCAAAGTTAAATATTCCAGATTTTGCAAAAAAAATTTTAGAAGAAAATTTTAATGACTGGGGTAGATACCCTCCTAGTACAGCAATTCCAAGTCTTGGTAATAGTATAGTCAGATATTTAGAACGAAGATATCCAAGCGCCAAAAATATTTTAACATTACAGGAAAATATTGTCCCAGTTCCAGGAACCAGAGAACCTTTACATCTAATAGGTTTGTTAGCAAAAAATTTGAAAGTTGGTAAAACAACAGCTCTTGTAACTAATCCTTTTTACCATGCATGGAGAGCTGGCAGTATTTCTAGTGGATCAAATATATATTGGTTAAACGCAACACCTGAGAACAACTATCTTCCTGATATTTTCAATATTCCTGAAAAAACACTAAACTCTTCAGTCATAATGTATATTTGTTCACCATCTAACCCACATGGAAGTGTAGCTAACCTTGATTACCTAAAAAAAGCAATTTTATTGGCTAGAAAATATAAATTTATTTTAGCTGTTGATGAATGCTACTGTGATATATATAGAATGAACAAACCTAGACCACCCGGTGCATTGGAAGCGGCTGCAAATTTAGGAGAGGGATTAGAAAATTTAATAATTTTTAATTCTCTTTCTAAACGAAGCAATGCTAGCGGAATGAGAGCAGGCTTTATAGCGGGTGATAAAAATATAATTACAAGTTATAAGTTATTAGTGTCTAATGGTGCATCTCCAGTTCCTATTCCAATACAAAAAGTAGCTGCATCTTTATATGAAGATGAATATCACCATACAAAAGCATGTGTGCACTATGATCAAAATTTTTCTATTGCAGAAAAATATTTAAAACCTTTTTATAAAGATTTTAAATCGCCAGATGCAGGTTTTTTTCTATGGTTAAAAGTCAAAGATGACCAAAAAGCTGCAAAAACTTTATGGAATAAATTTTCATTGAGGGTAATGCCAGGAAGTTTTATGGGGAAAGATATTGATGGTTTTAATCCTGGGGCAGGGTTTCTAAGAATTTCAGTTGTTGATAATAAAGAAGTAATTGAAGAAACTATGAAACGGATTCAATTATTTTTAAAATCGGAAATTTCTTAATGGTTAATAAAAACCAAGAACAAGAAATAGTAGTAAGTCAAACCTTACCTGGAATTATTAAAAAATTTCTTTCAGTTATACTCTTATTTTTTTCACTATCGCTTGTTTCAATTTTAATCACTTTTAACCCAGTTGATAAAGGTTGGGGTATTATTTCTGAGGTGCCTCCTACAAATTTATTTAATGAATTAGGAGCATGGTTATCAGGTTTCATAATTAAAGAGTTTGGAATTTTCCCAGGATTATTATTATCTGTAATTTTATTTATATGGTCTTTGAAATTATTTAATAGTTCAGTAATAACTTTTTTAAAAACAAAGTTATTAGTTATTTTTTTAATGATATTTTTAAGTTCTTTAGGTGGTGCTTATATAGAGACTGCTTTGGTCAACACATTCAATCTAAATTTTTCTATTATTAATCAGCGTGGGTTATCTGAATGGTTTTTATTATATTTTTCAAATGGGCTAAGTGATTTTTTTAATATTGATTTAATAACGAGTAAATTAATATTTGGAGTTGGCTCTTTTTTTCTATCTTTAATATTATTTTTTTGGATATTATCGCTTGGTCCTGCTGAAATTAAATTTATAAAATTTGCAATAAGGCCATTATTAATGCCCTTAATTTGGGTTTTTAGTATGATTTATAATTTATTTTTTGCTATTCAAAAAAATAATGAAGGCACTTTAATTAGAAGTGAAAATGAATCTAGTTTGATTCATTTTATGAAAACCAAATTATTAACTTTCAACAAAAATTTCAATCCAAGAAAGAAACCAAAAATTAGAAAAAACCCTATTTTGATAAAAAACAATGAAACAAATGATGGTTTAAAAAGTAAAAATAATAGAAGGGAACTTTTTCAAGATTCTTTACCCTTAGGTTCAGAAAGTGGTTTTATATTACCATCTGTAAAATTATTAAAAAACTTAACTGAGGATATTAAACCGCCAAGTAAAGAAACGTTAGATCTAAACGCCAAAGTTTTGGAAGGCGTTTTATCAGATTATTCGATAAATGGAAACATTGATTCTGTTAGATATGGTCCTGTAGTCACAAGATATGATTTACAACCTGCACCTGGATTAAGAAGTCAGAGAGTTATCTCTTTAGCCGATGATATTGCTAGATCAATGTCAGTAGAAGCCGTTAGAGTGGCAATGGTGCCAGGTCAAAACGTTATTGGAATAGAGTTGCCTAATAAACTTAGAGAAACAGTTATCTTAAGAAATATTTTAGAACACCAAGAATTTCAAAATACAAATTTTAATTTGCCAGTTTGCTTAGGTAAAAATATAGCTGGATATCCTATTGTAGTTGATTTAGCTAAAATGCCACATTTATTAGTCGCAGGGACTACTGGATCTGGTAAATCAGTTGGTATAAATGCAATGATCCTTTCACTATTATATAAACATACTCCTGAAACGTGTAGACTAATAATGATAGATCCTAAAATGTTAGAGTTGTCTGTTTACGATGGAATTCCTCATCTGCTTACACCAGTCGTAACTGAACCCAAAAAAGCAATTGTCGCATTAAAATGGGCTGTTAGAGAAATGGAGACAAGATACATGTCCATGAGTAAACTAGGGGTCAGAAATATTGATAGTTATAATGAAAGATTGATTGAAGCTAGAAAAAAGGGAGAGATTCTCTCTAAAAACATACAGGTTGGATTTGATCCTGATACGGGGCAACCAATATTCGAAGACCAACCAATAAGCCTTACCCCTTTACCTTTTATTGTTGTTGTTATAGATGAAGTGGCAGATTTAATGTTGGTTGCAGGAAAAGATATAGAAGCAGCTGTTCAAAGACTAGCCCAAATGGCAAGAGCAGCTGGCATTCACGTTGTAATGGCCACTCAAAGACCATCAGTAGATGTAATAACTGGTACCATTAAAGCTAATTTTCCAACAAGAATATCTTTTCAAGTAACGAGTAAAATTGATAGCAGGACAATTTTAGGTGAACAAGGAGCCGAACAGCTCCTTGGAAGAGGTGATATGTTATATATGGCAGGAGGGGGTAAGGTTACTAGAGTTCATGGTCCATTTGTTGAAGACAGCGAAGTTGAAAAGGTAACAAGATTTCTTTCTGATCAGTCAGTTCCAGATTATGATGAAACTATTACTGAAGAGCCAGAAAATTTAAATGACGAGAATTTATATAACTTGAGGTCTAAAAGTAATAATCAAAAAGACGAATTATATGACCAAGCAGTGGCCTTAATTGCAAGAGAAAGAAGAGCAAGCACTTCTTTCATTCAAAGACATTTTAAAATAGGTTATAATAGAGCTGCTACAATAATTGAAAAAATGGAAGAAAATAATATTGTTTCTAAGCCTGGAAGAGCGGGAAAAAGAGAAGTCTTAATTGAGGATAATTAGTTGAAGAAGCTAAAATTTAATATTAATTTTATCTGTGTTTTTTGTTTATTTTCTATTTTAATCACTTTCAATCCTCAAACATCAAGTGCCTATAGCCAAAAAAATGATTTAAAGTTAAAGGTAGAAAATTTTTTTACATCGTTAAAAAGCTTGGAAGCAAACTTTATACAAGTAGGACCATCAGGTGACATAAGTAATGGAAAAATATATCTTGATTTACCCGGAAAACTAAGACTTGACTATCAAAAACCAAATAACCTTTTAATAACGTCTAACGGATTCTGGTTGACAATACAAAATCGAAATTTAAAAACGACAAATAATATTCCTCTTGCAAGTTCCCCATTTTCTATTTTAATTGAAAAGAAATTTGATTTTGAAAATAAATCCTTCATGACTTACTTAAAAAATAAGTCAGGCATTATTTCATTGAAAATTACAAACCTTGCAAATAATTCAGGAGGTTTGATTTTAGAGTTTTCTGAAAAACCATTCAGTTTAAAAAAGTGGATTATTAGAGATACTTTTGGTGAAATTACAACAGTATTAATTCAGAAAGCAAAATATAATAAAAAATTATCACATTTATTGTTTTTTCCAGATGATTTTCCTGAACCAAGTAATTCTGATTAGAGAAAAAAATGGCTGTTGAAGATTTATTTAATAAAGCTAACAAAATGTTTGCTGAAAAAAATTATCTAGGAGGACTGGAAGTATATAAAGAAATTTTTCTTAAGTTTCCAAAAAATATAAGATTATTTGATGAAGTTAAGAAAAAAGAAAAAAAATACAAAAAACCAATTTTTCAATCTTATTCACAATTAGAGATTGAAGAGTTTTTTAATGTACAAAACACAGATCATATATCAAGTGTACTAAAAAAATTAACGAACAATTTCAATCAAAATAGTAATGATGTTTTAACAATATCATTTTTAGGAAATTTTCATGGTTTAAATAAAGAATTTAAAAAGGCAATTTATTTCCAAAAGTTAGCAATTCAAAAGGCACCTTTTGAAAGAGTTTTTTATATAAATTTATCTGAAACTTTTAGAAAATGTGACCAGTTAGATCAATCTTTATCTATGTTATATTTTGCAAAAATACTTTCTTCAAAAGATAATCTAATTAATCATAAACTAGCAAAGCTAAATACTATTTTAAAAGACTTTGCGAAAGCAGATTTAATATATGCTAATTTAATTAAGCAAAAAAATATCAACAAGGATATAATCTTAAGTTATTGTGATAATTTAATAAAATTTCAAAAAGAAAATGAAGCTATTTTTTTTATAGAAAAATTTGGAAAAAATATTTCAAAGGACGATGTCTTTCAATCAGTGATTGGATTGGCATATTATAAAAAAAAGGAATTTGATAAAGCCAAAAAGTATCTTTTAAATTCTATAAGTTTAAATAAACGCAATAGTAATACATTTACGTTATTAGGTGACTGTTATGCTGCAGTTGGAGATGCAGAAAATGCAGAAATTAATTATAAAAATTCGTTGAATATCAGTCCTTATAATAAAATGGCCTTAAATAATTTAGCTTCATTAAGTTTTTTTAAAGGAAATTTTGAGGAGGCTAAAAAAATTTATAAATTATCAATTAGTAAAAATGAAAATAACTATAATGCTAAGTACTATTTAGCACAATGTTATTTAGCTCAATGTGATTTTATACTCGGGTGGGAAAATTTTCAATACAGGTGGTTAGCAAACGAGTTTAGCTCAAAAAAATTAAAAACAAATTTACCAAAATTTAAGCTTAATATAGGAAAAAAAAATGTGCTTTTGTGGAGTGAGCAAGGAATTGGTGATCAAATTCTTTTTCTAAGATTTTTGAGAGATTTAGAACCTTTTGTCCGTAATTTATATATTAACATTGACAGTAGGTTGCATCAAATAATTAATAGAATGTATCCTCAAATAATTTTTTTAACTAAAAATAATTCTGACAAAAATTATAACATTGATTGTCAAATACCATTGGGAGATTTAGGAGTTTTTTTTGTAAAAAATAGTTTAGATTTAATTAAGCATAATCCTGGATATATTACATCAGATTTTGATTTAACAAAAAAATTAAAAAATAATCTTAAAACCAAAAATAAATATATTTGTGGTTTATCATGGATTAGTAAAAATGATAACATAGGGTTAAATAAAAGTGTTAGTTTAGATATTTTAAAGCCAATTTTATCTATTAAAAATATAGAATTCGTAGATATACAATATAACGACACATCATGCGAAAGAGATAAACTTTATAACGAAAATGGAATCAAAATAAATAAGATAGAAAGTATAGACAACTTTAATGATTTAAATGGATTAACTTCATTAATTGATATTTGTGACTTTGTTATTACTGTAAGTAATACAAATGCTCATATTTCAGGAGCACTAGGAAAAAAAACATTTTTGCTACTACCTAAAGGAAAGGGCAGGTTATGGTATTGGTCTTCAAGAAACAAAAAAAGTGAATGGTATTCCTCGATTGAAATTATAGAACAAAAAATAGTTGGATCTTGGGAATCTGTTATAAAAGAATTAGGCGAAACTTTAAAGGATATTTAAATTGAATGATATTGTAGACATTGTTGTAGGATTTGACCCTAGAGAAGCAGTTGCTTATCACACTTTTACCCAAAGTGTTATTGAAAAAAGTACTGTGCCAACTAGATTTTTACCTCTTAATATTAGCTCTTTGTCGAATTACCGAGAGTTACACAATGATGGAAGTAACGAATTTATTTACTCTAGATTTTTAGTGCCATTTTTAATGAATTTTGAAAATTGGGCTATTTATGCAGATGGTGATATGGTTTGTTTAGAAGATATAAAAAAATTATGGGATCTAAGGGATAAAAAATATGCAATCCAAGTTGTTAAACATGATTATAAAACAAAAATAAGAAATAAATACTGGGGTAATAAAAACGAGGATTATCCCCGAAAAAATTGGTCTAGCCTAATTTTATGGAATTGCAATCATCCTTCACATAAAATTTTAACACCTGAATTTGTTGAAAAGCAAACAGGTGCTTTTTTACACAGATTTTCTTGGATTAATGATGATGAAATAGGAGAAATTGAAAAAGAGTGGAATTGGCTTGCAATTGAGTACAAAGAAAAAGAAAATATAAATTTAATCCATTACACTATTGGTACACCATGTTTTAAAGAATATGAAAACACATCATTATCTTCTTATTGGAAAAAATCTTTTCTTAATATGTTAGATGGCTATGATAAAAAGAATAAACTGGGATAATAAAATTGAAAAGTTTAAATATTGATATTATTTTTCCTTGGGAAGTGGGACTAATTTTTGTTATAATTGGGTTAATTTTAATAATTATAGGGGTAAGACAAAGTAAAAACAATATTGATGATCTTGATAAGATCATTTTAATAAAACCAACGACTAAGATCTTCTTTGGTGGTATAGCTGTAATTTTTGGATCAATTCAATTGTTGCCATTATTAAAATAAACTAAAAATTGAAATTTTTATTTACTAAATACTTTATGCCATTTCTTCGATAAATTTACTTTACTAAATAAAGGAACAATTTTTTTTTGAGCAAGTATAACTTTGTTTTTTATAATATTTGGATCATGTAGAACATCTTTCACTTTATCGTTTTCATCATCAATAAAATAATCTTTAAATTCTGAATATGAAGGAAGTGTAGTTGCAATTATAGGCATACCTAGTGCAAGGCCTGTAATTAATCTATTATGACCAGCTCCTTGTTTTTGAGAATTACTCTTGTCTGATGGTATTATACATACGTCGCAGGATTTAGATTCATCCAAAAGTGTCTTGATAGACCATAACTTTGTTTCGAAATTTAGATTGGTCTGATTAAATTGATTAAAATAATCTATTCCAATTTGGTTTGTAATTATATTTATTGAATATTTTTTTAATAAGGATTGATTTTTTTTTATAAAATTTAAAAGGTAAATAACATTTGTTGAGTGCCCAAACCATAAAAGTTTTTTGGAACTTTTATCTTTCTTCCATTCATTAATTTCCACTTCGATAGAATCATTTATTGTTTCAATTGGACCTTTCCAAAAATTTGAAAAAATTGATGACATTTTTTTAGAAGGTGTTGTTGCAATTGTAATAAATGGAAGGATTGATCTATAAAAATTAGTCATCGGGCTATTAATCATTAAATGATTATCTGTATAATCTAAAATTATTTTATTATTTGAAAAACTAGACATTTGAATTTGGTTGAGCCAATTTTTAGTTCTTCTAGCAAGATCAAAGTTACCAATTTTACCAATGACTAAAACATCAGTTTTAAGAGGCATGTTTTCTCCAAAACTAAACGTAAAAGATTTTGTGTTAATTGACGAGACGTACGCTCTTAAACGAACGCTAGCTAGTATATTATTCTGTATAGACTGCAAATTATGATTTTGACCTGGAAGTAGCCAGTGAATATGTTTCATTGTTCTACCTTACTGGAGCCATCTAATTTCCACTCAAAATGTGAAATATATTTAAAAGGTTTTTCATGAATCTGCGTAACTTTTAAACCAAGTTCCTCTACTTTTTTCGATACAGCAATTTCAGATGCAATACATTGTTCTTTTGTTTTACCAAGTGGAAAAGGAAATAACTTTTTTAATACTTCTCTTTTGAAGCCCCAAACTAATGATCTTAAATGCAAACCTTTAAGTCCAGAATGAATGCCCCATTTTTTCATTAAACTAAGATAGTATTGTACTCTGTATACAGGCATTTTAAGCGCATTATAACCTACAATATAATTTAAACTAGAACTTGAAATATCTTCCCAATTATTATCCCATTTGTAGTTAATACTTTCGCCTGTCATACCAACATCATTTTTTGATAATTCGGAAACATATTTTTCAACAAAATCAATATTCAAAATTTCGCATTCATCTTGAACAAAAATGTAAAAATCAAAGTTCTTATTATTCAAATATGTTGAATTCCAGGAGCCTATATTCATACCAATATTTGGTCTAATAAGAGTTTTGACATTTTGAAAAGTTATTTTTTTTTCTTTTGTACAATTATCATCATTAATGACTAGATATAAATTAAATTGATCGCTTTTAAGAGAAGATAATAAACAATTTAAATTATGTTTACTTCTTTGGTTATAGTGAGAAATAGTTATTAATGTTTTATGTTGTTTCATAGATTGAGCAATATAATTCAATGTTTAAAAAATTTATTTCGTAATGTAGACTTATACATTATATGGATGTATGGATCTATAATGAAAATTTACAAGATTTACTACTATAAAGAGATTTTTAACCGATTAGATAAGGAATTTTATGACAATTTTAATAACTGGTGGAGCAGGATTTATTGGAACAAATTTTGTATTTAATTATTTAAATCAAAGAAATGATAAATTAATTATATATGATAAACTTACATATGCAGGTAACAAAGAAAACTTTAAGAAACTTAGGAATGATAACAGATTTAAATTTATAAAAGGTGATATTACAAATAAAGATAAATTAAAAAAAATTGTTTTTGAACATAATCCAAGTGCTGTTATAAACTTTGCTGCTGAAACTCATGTTGATAATTCTATTAATCATCCCAGATCGTTTATTAACACTAATATTTTTGGAACTTTTACTTTATTAAATGTTATAAGAAAGTATTACGATTTATTAAAATCTGAAGAAAAAAACAAATTTGTTTTTTTAAACATTTCGACTGATGAAGTTTTTGGATCCCTGGAACTATCATCAAGACCATTTAATGAAAATTCTCCATTTATGCCAAACAGTCCATATTCTGCATCTAAAGCAAGCGCGGATCATTTAGTTAGATCTTACAACAAAACATATAAAGTTCCGTCAATTACAACTCATTGTTCCAATAATTTTGGGCCTTATCAACATGAGGAAAAGTTTATCCCAAAAATTATAAAAAATGCTTTAAAGTGGAGTAAAATACCAATTTATGGTGAAGGTAAAAATATTAGAGATTGGATATTTGTAGAAGATCATTGTAATGCTCTAATTAAAATTATTGAAAATGGTAATGTTGGGGATACTTATAATATTGGCGCAGGTAAAGAGTTTTCCAACATCAACTTAGCTAGATTAATATGCAGAAAACTTGATTTAATTTATCCGAATAAAAATGGTTCATATGAAACGTTAATTAGTTTTGTGAAAGATAGAGCTGGTCATGATTTTAGATATTCAATAGACTCTACTAAACTTAAAAATAATTTAGATTGGAAATTAACGAAATCTTTTGATCAGTCATTGCATTATACCATCAAATGGCATGTTAAAAATTTCTTAGATTTAGAAAAATCATGAGTAGAAAAGGTATTATTTTAAGTGGCGGAAAGGGTTCTAGACTGTACCCAGCTACTCTTGCTATGTCAAAGCAATTACTACCAATTTATGATAAACCTATGATTTATTATCCATTATCAACCTTAATGAGCATTGGTGTTAAAGAAATATTATTAATAACTACTCCATTTGATATAGATAGATACAAGTTCTTATTAGGTAATGGAAGTCAATGGGGGATAAATTTAAGTTTCAAAACACAAAATGAGCCTAAGGGAATCGCTGAAGCATTTCTAATAGCGGAAGAATTTATTAACAATTCATCTTCTGTCCTAATTTTGGGAGATAATTTATTTTATGGTTATGATCTATCATCTAGGTTAAAAAATATTTCAAAAAACACACAAACTTCAACTGTTTTTGCTTATCCCGTAAATAATCCAGAAGACTATGGCGTAGTCAATTATAATGAACAAAAAGAAATTATTTCAATCGATGAAAAACCTATTAAACCAAAGAGTAATTTTGCAGTTACAGGTCTCTATTTTTACGACAATAATGTAGTTGAAATTGCTAAATCATTAGAGCCTTCAAAGAGAGGTGAACTCGAAATTACTGATTTAAACAACGTTTATTTAAAATTAAATAAGTTAGATGTTTATTTTTTAAATGAAGGTGATACGTGGTTAGATGCTGGGACAACCAACACATTAATGGAAGCTTCTCAATTCATAAAAACTATAGAAAACAGACAAGGTATTAAGATTTGTTCACCAGAGGAGACAGCATGGAAAAATGGATGGATAAGAAAAAAACAACTTAAAGAGTTAGCAACAAAATTAACTACCAACGAATATGGAAAATATTTACTAAAATTAATTCAGAAATGAGGAATTTAATGAATTTGGAAGAAACTTCAATAGTTGGAGCGTTGTTGATTCAAAACAAAACATTTAATGATAAAAGAGGTTCTTTTTGTGAAGTTTGGAATCAACAAAAATTTAATTCTGAACTAAGTCAGGATATAACTTTTGTTCAAGAAAATTGGTCGCATTCAAAAAAAAATGTTTTAAGAGGGTTGCATTACCAAATAAATAAACCGCAAGGTAAGTTAGTAAGGGTTACCAATGGAGTTGTTTATGATGTTATAGTCGATTTAAGAAAATTTTCACCAACTTTTAAAAAATGGTTTGGCGTTAAACTTTCATCTAGAAACAACAAATTATTATGGGTGCCAGCAGGTTGTGCTCACGGTTTTTCTGTTTTAAGTACAACTGCAGATTTTGTTTATAAAACAACTGAATATTGGTATCCAGAATATGAACGTACCATAATTTGGAACGATAATGATTTAGCAATTGACTGGAACATTCAAGGAACTCCAATTTTATCTCAAAATGATTCTAAAGGAATAAAGTTAAAAAATGCTGAATATTACAAAAATAAGGAATTTTAATGAGGATATCCACTTGGAATATTAACTCTGTAAGGTTAAGACTGCAACAAGTTTTGAATTTCGTTAAAGATAAAAAAATTGATTTATTATGTTTACAGGAAACTAAAACACCTGACGAGAACTTCCCAAGCAAAGGTTTTGCTAAGATAGGTTTAAAATATCAGCATTTTAGAGGTGAAAAGTCATACAATGGAGTTGCAATTTTATCTAACATGGAATTTAAAGAATGTAATTATATCAATTGGTGTAATAAAAACGACACCAGGCATATTTCGGTTCTCTTGAAGAATAATGTTGAAATTCATAATTTTTATGTACCTGCAGGAGGGGACGAACCCGATATTTCATTGAATAATAAATTTGATCATAAAATTTCTTTTTTAAATGAAATGCATGAATATTTTTTAAAAAATAAAAAAATGAATAAGATTTTAGTGGGTGACTTAAATATAGCTCCATTAGAGAATGACGTTTGGTCACATAAACAACTTTTAAATGTAGTCTCACATACTCCAATGGAAACTGAAACATTATTAAAGATAATTAGCAGTGGTCAATGGATAGATGTAATGAGAGAACTAGTTCCAAAAAATGAAAAGCTTTATTCTTGGTGGTCATATAGAAATAGAAATTGGGAAACTTCTAACAGAGGAAGACGCTTGGATCATTTATGGGTTTCTAAAAATTTATTTTCACAAGTACAATCAGGTGCTATCTATAAAAACACAAGGTCTTGGGAGAGGCCGTCTGATCATGTGCCAATTATTGTAGACATTGACATTTAGGCTAAATAGTTAACGTTTGAGGAAAATTGTTTGAAAATACCATTTATAAAAATGCATGGATTAGGTAATGACTTTATTATATTTGATAATGTTAACGACTTAATAATTCATGACACTAAATTTATAAAAAAAATCTGTAATAGACGATTTGGCATTGGTTGTGACCAAGTTTTAATAATTCAAGATACTTTGAAATCAGATAATTATAAAGTGACGATGTACAATTCTGATGGCTCTGAAACTGGAGCATGTGGAAATGGTACAAGGTGTGTTGCAGACTATTTAATGAAAAGAGATAATTTGAATTCTTTAAACATTCAAAGTATTACAGGTGATTTACTGTGTGTAAAAGATGATGATTTTGTTACTGTCAACATGGGAAAACCTAGATTTGGCTGGAAGGATATTCCTTTATCAAGTCAGCAAAATACTCAGAAAGTTATATTAGATGAGTTTGAAGCCTTTTGTTTATCTATGGGTAACCCTCATGCTGTTATTTTTATAAAAACTTTAGACGAACTCGAAACTTTAAATTTAAATTTAATTGGTCCACGTCTTGAAAAAAATATAAGTTTCCCTGAATTTGCAAATATTGAATTTGCATGTGTTTTAGAAGATGAAACTATAAGAATGCGTGTTTGGGAAAGGGGCGTAGGAATCACAATGGCTTGTGGTTCAGGAGCTTGCGCCACATTAGTCGCGGCTCATAAGTTAAATAAAAGTTCTGTAGAAAATAAAATTATCCTTGATGGAGGAACTTTGTTTATTAAATGGTTAGACAATGGAACTGTAACTCTTTCTGGAAATACAGAAAAAGTTTACGATGGTATAATAGGCAATTAATTGGCAAAAACATATAAAAATAAAAATTCAATACCTGAAATCAAAACATTTGGTTGTAGATTAAATATCTGGGAAAGTCAGGTTATAAGTGATCATGCTACTAAGCATGGGCATAGTGACTTGATAATTTTTAATACTTGTGCAGTTACTAGTGAGGCAGAGCGTCAAGCTAGGCAAGCGATAAGGTCTGCTAAAAGAAATAGACCTGAAGCAAAAATTTTAGTAACTGGATGTGCCGCTCAAATAAATCCTGAAAAATGGAATTCCATGTCTGAAGTTAACTTTGTTATTGGTAACAAAGAAAAACTTGACGATACATTTTGGAATAATCTTAATATAGATATAAATCTTGAAAATAATAATAACGTTTTTGTTCAAGACATTATGCAAGTAAAGGAAACATCAGAGCACCTTATAGAGTCATTTAACAAACACACTAGAGGTTTTGTTCAAGTTCAAAACGGTTGTGATCATAGGTGTACCTTTTGTGTTATTCCATTTGGAAGAGGTCCAAGCAGGTCAGTTTCAACTCAAAATGTAATAAATTCTATAAATTCACTTATA
>MDTG01245973.1_pt1 | contig 13709 bp, 12 predicted proteins | sample 811421 | NCBI WGS metagenome assembly MDTG01 (sample SAMN05326645, study PRJNA326480) | marine metagenome | isolation source: seawater | place: Pacific Ocean: South East | collected 2011 | reverse complement strand
TTTATTGCAATATTTTTTTTTTCATTAGAAGATATAATTTATTATATGTGTCAATTTTATGAAATTAAACCCTAAAGATTTTGAAAACTATCAAACTAATGGCGTAATAAGAATAAATAAAGTCTTTTCAAAGTTTGAGATTAGAAATTTAAGAAAAAAAATTGATGAGTATATAAAAAAAAATGCGAAAATTTTAAAAGGAAAAGAAATCAATTTTATTAAAGATGAGGTAAACTCAATTCATTTGTTTAAAGATATTTTTTTCAAAAAATTTTGTAACCAAAACAAAATTTTAAACTTAAGTAAATTTTTCCTTAAAGATAAACCAAAGATAAGACATTTCGAATATTTCGCTAAGCCAAAAAAAATAGGATTACCAAGCCCAATGCACCAAGATAATTTTTACTGGAATTTAACAAACCCAAATTCTTTTACAATTTGGATTGCGATTGATAAAGCTACAAAAAAAAATGGCGCTGTTGAATACCTTTTAGGCTCACACAAAAAACTTTATCCACATACAGCATCACATGCACCAGGGAGCTCACAAAAAGTTAAGAAGATCGAAAAGTTAAAAAATAAGTTTAAAAAAAAATCTTTTAATCTGAGTCCGGGTGATTGTTTGATCCACCACTCGCAGATTATTCATGGGAGTAAGAAAAACAAATCAAATTATTCGAGGAAAGGTTTCACAGTTCAAGTTGTGACTATAAATTCCAAAGTTGATAAAGTGAAATTCAAAAAATATCAAGATTCACTAAAGAAACAAATTGAGTTAAGAACAAATTAAATAAAGTAAAAATGTCTCCTGGTAACGAAATAATAAACAAAAAAGAGCTTAATGAAATAAAAAAAATATTTACCCAAAGCAATGGAGTTTTGTTTGCTCACGGGTTTGATAAGAGAAGAAAAAAAATTTTTCGAGTGAGGAATTTCGAAAATGAATTATCTAAAAAATTTAATAGTAAATATGTGCAATGTGTTAGCTCAGGTACAGCTGCAATTAAAATTGCTCTAAAGTCCTTAGGTGTTAAGCATGGTGATGAGGTTATAACTCAAAGTTTTAACTTTATTGCAACTATAGAGGCAATTCTAGATTGTGGAGCAAAGCCAATCATAACAGGAATTAATGAGGGATTAAATATGCCTGTCACTGAATTAACTAAGTTAATTACAAAAAAAACTAAAGCTGTAATTTTAGTTCATATGTTAGGTTATTGTGCTGAAATAGATAAAATAATTAAATTTTGTAAGAAAAAAAAAATTCCATTAATTGAAGATAATTGTGAAGCGATGGGTGGAACTTACCAAAAAAAGAAACTTGGTACCCTCTCTGATATTGGTATTTTTAGTTTTGATTTTGGAAAAACAATTACAACTGGAGAAGGTGGTTGCATTCTTACAAATAATAAAAAAAATTATTTATTTTTTAAAAGATATCATGATCACGGTCACAAATTACTAAAAAAAAAACCAAGGGGGATTGACGATGCAGATATGCCAGGATTTAATTATAGGATGACAGAGCTTCAGGCTGCTGTTGGAATTTCGCAACTAAAAAAATTAAATTTCATTTTAAAAGAGAGTAAAAAAAGATTTAATTTAGTAAATAAAATACTCAGCAAAAAGCTTATAATGAGAAAAATTTATCCAGGATCAGAACCAAATTATGATACGATTATTTTTAAAGTTGAGAATAAAATCAAAAGAAAAAAAATAGTTAAATATTTAATTAAAGCAGGGGTTGGAACAAAAAATTTGCCAGATGCTATCAAATGGCACTTTGCTTATTTTTGGAAACATGCTATTACTAAAGATCAATTAAAAAATACCCAAAGTTCTAAAAAAATCCTAGAACAATATATAGCAATTCCAATATATTTATCTGTTAACTTAAAAATCTATGAAAAAATTTCGAATAATTTGCTAAAAATTCTTTAGTTTCTTGTTTTCAGATTTTCTACTTTTTTAGCCAGTTCAAATGTAAATTTATCATCAATATCTATAAAATTTAACTTATCAATTTCATATGCATGAGTTTTTTTATTTATTATTTTTTTGTTTTTATTAAAAAAATTTCTTGTGAAATAAAACATAGAACCAGTTATAAACATAAATTTACCCTTATAATTATGTCTATTCACTATTCTCTTTCCCAAAAGGAATCTCCATCTATTTTTACTTTTTTTAATAATTTCGTAAGGGCTCTCGATTACCTTAGTAACGTGCATGAGTGAATCAATTTTGTTCGATTTAATAAAATTTAATGTTTTTAATATATCTTTTTTATTTAGGATTGGAGAGGTTACCTGAAAAATTAAAAACTTATCATTGAGTTTGGTAAAGTTATAAAAATTTAAAAAATCATTTATTAAGTCATCTATTTTTGAATCACTTGAAGATAATTTGGCTTTTCGGACATAATTTGTATCGATTTTTCTGTGTTTGATAATTTTTTTTTTATAAAACTCAGAGTCGGTTAAAATATATATTTTTTTGATTTCTTTTATGTTTAAAAGTTTCTTAACTGCAAAATTCACCAAACTAACTTTATTCTTGAATATTAATATATTCTTATTTTTAAGACCTCTTGACTTTGATCTAAGGGGAATTATTGCTTCAAACATCGTTGTTTTTATATATATTTAAAAAAGTAATTTCTATATAAGTTTAACAAAAAAAGAACATAATAAAATTTTATTTAATCATATTTTTATGAACAAGTTTGTACACTTATTAACCAAAAGTAATAAAAAATCTATCATATTGTTTATAATTTTAAACATACTACTAGTTTTTGTTGAAACTTTTAGTATTGCTTTAATACCCTTAGTTATTGATTTTATAATAAGTGAAAATCCGATACTCCCACAATATTTTATTATTTTAGAGAACTTTTTAAACCGCTTAGATAAAAAAGATATTTTGATATTCAGTTCTATTTTTTTGATAATTCTTTTTGTGTTAAAAAATATCTATGTAGTCGGTTTAGTGGCTTATCAATCAAATTTATTTAGAAACTTTAGCCGCCAAATTAAAAAAAAATTTTTTAAGTTATATCTTCATACTCCTTTTGAAGTTCTTAACAGTTATAATTCTTCTCAAGTATTAAGAAATACGGAAGGAGAAACTACTAATTATGTAAATAATTTTTTTTTAATTCTTAAATCTTTTAAAGATCTATTCTTATTTATTTCGATATTTTCCTTGCTACTCTTTGTGGATTTTAAATCGACACTTATTTCAGTTTTTATACTATTATTTTTATTATTAGTCTATTTCCTTTTATTTTCTAGAAAACTCAAAAAGTTAGGAGAAGATATTCTGAGCGCAAAAAATCATTTTATAAAGATTTTACTTCAAAGTTTAAGTTCAATTAAGAATGTTAAAATTTCTCAAAAGGAAAATATTATTTTAGATAAATTTATAGATAAGGTGGATATTTTCGAAAATGCGAGAAAAAAAATTAATATAATTTCTGTTATACCAAATTCATTATTTGAGGTTGCATTTGTGATAGTTATGTTTTCATTAATAATATTAGTATCAGAAACAAATATTGAAAATTTTTTACCAATCGTATCATTATATATCGTTTCTTTTATAAGACTTTTGCCGATTTTTTCGAGGATGGGCCAAACCCTGTCATCCCTAAGAAGTTCTTATCCTTCTGTTCTACATCTAAATAATGAATTTAAAACTTTAGAAAAATTTTCTATAGAAAATATGGAAAATAAAAAAAAAAATATAGAATTAAATTTCGAAAAGAATATTGAGCTTAGCCATATAAGTTTTAGATATTTGAAAACAAAAAAAAATGTGATTGATAATTTGAGTTTATACATAGAAAAAGGTACTGGCTTAGGTTTAATTGGAAAATCTGGCTCAGGTAAATCAACACTCATTAACTTACTTTGTGGGTTATTAACTCCTTTAGAGGGCGTCATAAAAACTGACAGCATAGATATTTCTGAAAATATTTCAAATTGGCAAAAAAAAATTGGACTTGTGCCACAGGAAAATTATTTATTAGATGATACAATACTTAATAATATTATATTTTTGGAAGACGAAAAAAAGGTAAATAAAGAAAAACTCAGAGACGCCATATATTATTCAGGGATTTCCGATTTCATTGACCAACTGGAAAAAGGGCTAGACACAATTGTTGGAGAAAGAGGGTCCTCTCTTTCTGGGGGTCAAACTCAAAGAATAGGATTAGCAAGAGTATTGTATCAAGACCCTGATATACTTATTTTAGATGAGTTTACAAACTCCTTGGATCCAGAAAATGAAAATCTAATAATAAATAAATTAAAACTTCTCAAAAAAGAAAAGAATAAAAATTTTTTTATAATTACACATAAAATCAAACCTCTAAGATTATGTGATAAAATTATCGTTTTAGATCAAGGGAAAGTTTTACAAAAACTTGACTTTGATGAATTTTATGAAAAATATGGATTTATTTATGATTAGATCATTATAAAATACATTAATTATTTAGATATCCTAAAATCATAAAGTAATTTTTGATCACTGGGTCTCCATCTCTTAAAATTAGCAGGCCTCTTCCTTCCAAATAAAGTCTGTTTAATTTCAACTAAAAAATATTTTATGTAATAAAGATAATTAAAAGATTTTTCTTTAATATTTTTTTTATGATTAACAAATAAATTTGTCATTATACCTAAAGTGTCATAAGTACCAGCTAAAGCCTCAGCCTTTTTGAATAAATTTTTCTTTTTACTTAATCTTAAAAGATATTTTTTGTCTTTTTTGAGCAAACTTACTACTTCATTAATATTGCGAGGCTCAATTCCAATCCTCACAGCGCCCATTGTTGCATTGGGACCTACTTTTTTTGTTTTTAAGACTGCTTTATCCCAATTTACAAATTTATTTAAACTAATCACTGGAACATTGTATTTTATAGCGTCTACAGATATTGAACTATATACATTAAGTACAACATCAACGTTTTTTAAAAAATGCCTTGCATCTTCCCCTGGAAAAATCTTTTGATCGGGGAAAGTATCCTTGTATATTTTTGGATCTTCAAAAGGGCTTACTTTAAATACAATTTTAAATTTTTTATTAAGCTTATCTATTATTTTAGTTATAAGCTCAATGTATTCATATTCAAATTTAAAGAATCCAAGTCGTTCATAATTTTTATTTAAAATATTTTTTTTTAACCAAAAAGGGATATTAGACTTTGATATTCCGGAACCAGTAATCATTCTTAAATGAGTAGGTATACCTATTATTTTAATATGATTATTAGATCTACTTTTAAAAAGATAATTCTTTTTATCAAACTTTAAACTCCCGCTCTCCACAATCCTTTTTTTTAATCCCTTTTTGATTAAATAATTAGAATCTAATTTACTCCAAACAAGAAACTTTTTTATTTTTTTGATCATATGTTCTGGGTACTTTTCTTTTTGAGTTATATTAGTGTAGTACATTCCTTCTGAAGAATGCATAAATATGTCTATATTTTTTTTTTCTGCATATTTTACTATCGGTTCACAAGAAGATTGATATAGGTTGGGTACGACAACAACATTTGGACTGACCAAATCAATTGCAGTTTTCCATAAAGGTATATAAAAAAAGTAAATTTTAATATTATACTTTGAGAGATTTTTTTTTAAATCATATAAACCATATAATTCACGAAACTTATTATCTATAATCCATACAATTTTCATATTATTTAGTTTGTGGTTAAATAAGGTTGTTTGTTATAATTTCATATTTGTTTAAGTCAAATCAAATTTTTTCCCATAAGTTTGACAAATTAAAATTTAAAGCATAATTTATTTTAATTAATGTTCATTAAAATTAAAAAATGTCCTTTTTGTGGAAGTCAAAATTCTAATAGCATAATCAATAAAGATTTAATAAATAATTTTTATGTAAGAGAAATAGTCTTTGATTTAAAGATAACCTTTAATTTATTAAGGAAAAAATTGAAAATTAGAAGGTGTGAAAACTGCAAATCTGTTTTTTTTTCAGTTTGGTTTAATAATTTCTTTAAAAAAAAAATATTTTTGTCAATTTATGGCCAACATAATATGGGTTGGCAAAATTTCCACGATTTTAAAAAAAAACTAATTACCCCAAACCACGGTAATCTTTTTAAGGACTTAAAGAAATTTATTAAATTTAAATCTTACGGAGAATATGGATGTCCATTCAATGGACTTATGTTTGATTTATTAAAGGAGGAAATTAGAGATACTTCTAAGTTAAGAAAATATTTAAATTTAAATGTGAAGAGTTTATCCAATAAAGTAAGAGATTTTAAAAAAAAAAAAATTGTGAGAAAAAATTCAATATCTATTCCAAATGTAAAGAGAATTTACCAAAAATATTTTGTAATAGATTCATCTTTTTTAATATGGGGCAAAAATGATATTAGTGAAAATTGTAGTAGTTTGGGCTTAGCTGATAAAATATTCAATTTTGATTTATATGACTCTCAAGAAAAAGAGTTGACCAAAAAAAAGATAGATCTTTTTGGACTTTTCATGACATTAGATCATTGCGAACAACCTTTAGAATTACTTAAAAAAATTCTAAAAATATCTAAATATGTAATTATACATGCACATACCAATGTAAACATTACTGCTCAACATAGTTTCGTTTTTACAAAAAATATTAAATTTTTTTTAAAAAAAATAGGTATCCACAACGTCGATATAACTGACACCATTCTTAAAGATGTGAATAGAAATAAGGGGTTAAATTATAAAACTGACGAAATATATTTATTGTGTTCGAGAATTAAAAATAATATAGAAAAGTACAACATTTAATTTTTTTAAATTTAAATTTTTATGACTCAATTAATTGCTGAAATAGGTTGGAATTTTATCGGAAATTTAAATCTTGCAAAAGAGATGATATCAGCAGCAAAAGAATCTGGAGCAGATTTCGCTAAATTTCAAACATGGTCAACAGATGATCTTGTGGATGGTCCTTGGTATAAAGACGAAAGAATAAAACTTTACAAAAAAGCTCAACTAAGTATTGATGATCACTATGTATTAAACGAATATTGTAAAAAAAACAAAATTAAATTTTTGACATCAGTTTTTAATAAAAAATATTTAAGCTATCTGAAGCCTTTAAAACTAAAAACGATTAAAGTTGCAAGTATGGAAATAAACAATGTTTCCCTTCTTAAAGACGTAAATAGGATGTTCGAAAATATAATAATCAGCACTGGTGCATCAAAATTAGATGAAGTAAAAAATATTTTTAAGTACGTAAGCAAAAAAAGATGTGTACTTATGCATTGTGTGTCAGCATATCCAACACCTCCAGAAAATGTAAATTTACCAAGAATGAAAATTCTTAAAAAATTATGTAATAAGGTTGGTTATAGTGGTCATCTAAAAGGAATAAGTGATGCTATAGGATGCTTAGAGTACAATCCTACGTATATTGAAAAACACTTTACAATAGATAATAACCTGCCCGGAAAAGATAACAAATTTTCTATTTTACCCCATGAAATGAAGACTTTGTCCTTATACGTAAAAGAGCGTAAAAAAATTAATAAGTTTAAGGGAAAAGATTTTCAAATTATAGAAAAAGATGTTAGGAAAAATTATCGTAATAGATGGAGCAAAATTTCAAACTAAATTTCTATGAAAGATCACCTAATTACTGATTTTTTAAAAATAGAGGACTACAAAAATATCAAATCTAAAAAGTATTTAGAAATCCCAATTTTTGATAAAGATTTAAATTTTTCTAAAGATGTTATTTTTTATAAAAACTGGAAAAATTATAGAAATAAAATTAGTGATATGAATAAAAATATCAAAATTTATAATTATTTTTTAAGCAAATTGATACTATTTTTAAATAGCTACCATGGAAAAAAATATTCGAAAAGATACTGGGAAATAATAGTGGGAAATTGGCTATTTTGGTTTATATCCTCTATCTCGTTTAAATGGGGGCTCATTAAATCCTTAAAAAAAAAAAAATTCATTTTCTTCAAAAAAGAAATAGATACATATGATTTAATTCCACATGGTATAGAAGATTACACGAGGTTATCAAGATCTGATTTTTGGAATCATCACTTCTATTCAAAAATAATTGAAAATAATTTTTATGAAAAAATATTAGTTGTCAAAAAATATAAAATTTCAAACAATTATGAGAGGGATAGAATTTATAAAAACTTAAAATTTCAAAATTTGAAAGAAAAAATATCTCTCTTTATTCAAAAAATTCTCAATATTATTCCTCAAAATAAAAAAACCTTGATATTTTCAACTTATATGAGCAATCTTCAGGAAATTTGGCTCAGTTTGATAATCAACAAATCTTTACTATTTTACAAATCTCTGAGACCGAATATCCTATTTAGAAATAAAAATTTATATAAATTTCAAAGAAAGAAATTCAAAAACCTTAAAACTAATGGATCAAAAATGGAAAAATTTATAGGTAATGAAATTTTGAAAAACTTACCAACAACTTTTTTGGAAAATTACAATTTTACAGAAGAATTAGTCAAAAGAATTCCTTTTCCGAAAAGACCAAAAAAAATATTCACTTGCCTTGGAATATTAAGAAGCACGTTAATGGACAGATATATTGCTAGCAATGTTGAAAATGGAACTTCTTTAATTCTGGCACAACACGGTGGAAATTATTTTCAACATAAATCTCATTTTAGCTCTTTATTAGAGGTTAGAATTGCAGATAAGTTTTTATCATGGGGAAATATCAAAAATAAAAAAATTGTCCCTTTTGGTGTAATTAAAAATTTAAAAAAAAGTCAAAAGATTGGAAACAAAATAATTTTAGAAGTAAGAATGCGCAAGGGCTATAATAGAGAAATTAAAATTGATAGTGGTTTTCTTGAAAGTCAGAAATATCTTAAAGATTTATGTAAATTTTTTTCACTTATAAAAGATAATGAATTAAGTAAAAATTTATTTATAAAATTACACCCTGTAAAATCTTTCTGGAACGAAAAAGATCAATTTTTATCATCTAATCCTAATCTAAGATTTTTGGATGAATCAAAAAAAATGATTGAAGAAATGCAGTCAGCTAAAATAATAGTACAAACCTTTTGTTCAACAGGACATTTAGAAACTTTTGCAGTTAACAAACCTACTTTAATGTATTTAACGCATGATTTTCATTTACTTGAAAATAAATTAAGAAAATATTTCTTAAAATTTAAAAAATTAGGGATAGTACATACTAATCCAAAAAGCCTATATAAAAAATTAATACAAATTAATAAAGATGAAGAAATTGAAACCTGGTGGAACCAAAAAAAAATTCAGAACTTAATAAAAAAATATAGAGGTGATTATTGTATTTTAAACGAAAATAAGTTTAATGATCTTTCAAAATTAATTAATAATGGTTAAAAAAATATATCTAGTCACTGGTGCATCTGGTTTTATCGGTTTTCATCTTTCATTAAAAATTTTATCAAAAGGATTTAAAGTGATTGGAGTTGATAATCTTAATAATTATTATGATACTAAGTTAAAAAAAAATAGAACTAACATTTTAAAAAAAAATAGAAATTTTATTTTTAAAAAAATCGATATAAGAAATTATAATAGTTTAGATAAAATTTTCAAAAAATATAAAATTGACGCTGTAATACACCTTGCGGCACAAGCGGGCGTGAGATATTCTTTGGAAAATCCTAAATCCTATATTAGTAACAATATAAATGGTTTTTTTAACATTTTGGATACATCTAAAAATTATAGGGTAAAAAAGTTTATTTATGCTAGCACAAGCAGTATTTATGGAATACAAAAAAAATATCCTCTAAAAGAAAAATTTGAAACAGACAACCCAATTCAACTTTATGCTGCAACAAAGAAATCAAATGAGGTAATTGCTGCCTCATTCAGCAATCTCTACAAAATGAAAACAATAGGGTTAAGATTTTTTACTGTTTACGGACCATGGGGAAGACCCGATATGGCTTTATTTAAATTTACAAAAAACATTTTAAAGGGAAAACCCATACATGTTTTTAATTATGGTAAACATTTAAGAGATTTTACTTATGTTGATGATATTGTAGAAGGGATCTTTAAAATTTTGATATCAAAAGATAAAAAAATTAGTAACAATGTTTATAATATCGGGTGTGGAAAAAAAGTACCATTATCAAAATATATAAAATTGATAGAAAAATTTTTACAAAAAAAATCAAAAAAAAAATTTCTACCTTTACAGAAAGGTGACGTTATACAGACACATTCAGATATTAGTTTAATAAGAAAGGATTTTAAATACGTACCTAAAACAAAAGTTGAGAGTGGGATAAAAAAATTCATAGATTGGTATATTTCATATTATAAATAAAATGAAAAATGATATTTTGCTCTTAATAGATTTAAGCAAAAATTTTAATAAGTTTGAGTCAAATAAATCCTACTTATATTTAAATAGGGGATGTATAAATTTGCAAAACTGCAAACAAATTAAGCTCAAAGACTTAAGTACTTTAAAAAAAGATTCTTACAACTCATTAATACAATTTTTTAAAAATTTTCTCTCAAAAAAAGATGGAAATAGTTTTTTTTATAATGAACTAGAAATTTTTAATTTGAGAATTGATAGATATGAATTCGTTGACAGGATTATTAATCTTATATCTATAAAAAAATTGATTTTAAAAAAAAAAATTAGAAAATTAAAAATAATTTCTGATAATAAAAATACTTTAAATATCTTTGATGGTATGAATTTAGATATTGAAAAATTAGATTTATCTAGAAAATAATTTAATCTTAATTTAAGAAAAGTTAAGATTATTAAATTTTATTTAAAAACAATTATTTTATTATTGTTCATGAAATTAAAAAACAAACCTTCCTTTGTTAAAAAAAAGGGAGAATTCTTTTTTTCTATCTATCCGAACTATTTTTCATACGGAAAGACAAAATTTTTTAAAAAAGAAAAAAATATTTTTAATTTTCTACTTACTGATGAAACACATCTAGGTGCAAGTCTCTGGAAATTATTTAAAATTGTAAATATGACAAATAAGGAAAAAATAGTAAATTTAGAACATTTTATAAAACTAAAAGACATAATAAAATTAATCATATCCAATTTATTTCTTTTAAAAAATTATAAAAATTATTTTTCTAAAAGTATTTATATTGAAGGATTGAATTTTAGGAACGAAATTGAAAATTTATATAACTCTAGTTTAATAAATAGAGCTAAACTAGAAATTTATACAAACGCAATACCAAAATTTTTAAATTTTTATAATGTTAAAAAAATTAATCTTTACTTATTCGAATATAATTTTGGTTTCTTTTTAATCCGAAGTATTAGAGAACATTCAAAAAAAATAAAAATTATAGGTTTTCAACATGGAATTTTTTCAAACCGGCTTACGTGGTTTGATCTTATCAAATCCTTAAAATTAAAAAAAATCTATTTACCTGATTGCGTTTTTAGTACGAACAAATATAGTCTCTCAGATTACAAGTCTATATTAAATAAAAAAATCTACTTAAAATCCAAAAAAAATAGCAGTAAGAAATTCATTCATTCAATTAAAATAGATAAAAATTCTGATAAGATTTTAGTTCTTCCAGGAACCCATGATATTAAGGAAATTTACTATTATTTGAAAAATAATCATGTTTCCTTTAGTGGAAAAGTTTTTTATTTCAAACTTCACCCAAAAAATAAATTTTATTTTAAAGAGGAACAAAGAATAAAAAAATTAGAAAATTTCAAAGCCAAAGATTTTTCAGATGTTATTATTTCTCAAACCTCATCACTTATTTACGATTTTTTGATCTCAAAAAAAAAATTTTCAGTTATAGACTTTGATTACAGGCTTAACTTAGTTTCGACAAAATTGGTTAATAAAATAAATTTTATAAGGTGCTAAATGGTATTTAATGTAAAAATTAATAAACTAATTAAAAAATTACAGGCTGCAAAATTCAGTGTTGGTATAATTGGTTTAGGATATGTAGGGCTTCCAATTTGCGCAAGATTTGTTGATGCTAACATAAACGTCTACGGTGTAGATAATGACAAAAAAAAAATAATCTTATTAAAAAAAGGTATCCCATATATTAATAATAAAAACTTAAGAGATTTCAAATATTTTAAATATAAAAAGAATCAAGTCAGCTCCGATTATAAAATTTTAAGAAACTGTGATGCTATTTTGATATGTTTGCCGACACCTTTAAAAAACTTGAAGCCTGATATGAGCTATGTATTTAAGTGTGCTTCAAAAATTAAAAAAATAATAAAACCATACCAAATCATAATTTTAGAAAGCACAGTTTATCCTGGAGCTACTAACGAAGTTTTAAAAATGGTTAAAAACAAAAAAATGCAAGTAGGAAAGAATTTTTTTGTTGGTTATTCACCTGAAAGAGAAAACCCTGGAGACGATAAATTTTCATACAAAACAACACCAAAAGTAATTAGTGGAGCTACAAAAACATGTGAGTTTCTCATAAAACAAATTTATTCTCCAATAGTAAAGAAATTAGTGATGGCAAAAAATATTCAAGATGCTGAACTATCTAAATTATTAGAAAATATGTACAGAGCGGTAAATATTGGATTGGTGAATGAGTTAAAAATTATCTGTGATAAACTAAATATTGATATATTTAATGTTATCGAACTCGCTGCTACAAAAAATTTCGGTTTTCAAAAATTCTTACCTGGTCCTGGATTAGGAGGCCATTGTATACCTATTGACCCATATTATTTATCTTGGATTTCGAAAAAAAATGGATATTTACCAAAATTTATTTCAATTGCTGGTAAAATAAATAGATCAATTCCAAAATGGATAATTAAAAAAATGCTACTAAACTTAAAATCAAAAAATCTAAAGGTTTTAATTCTTGGTGTTTCATACAAAAAAAATATTGAAGACGATAGAGAGTCTCCAACATTCAACATTATGAAAATTTTGAATTCCAAAAATATAAAGTTTGAATATAACGACCCTTTCTTTTTAAAGCTTAGAAAAAGTAGAGAATTTAATTTTAAGAAAAAATCAATTGAATTAAATAAAAAGAATTTAAAAAAGTTTGATGCTGTTTTACTTATAACAGATCATGACTCTTATAATTATAAATTCATAGCAGAAAATTCAAAAGTGATATTTGATACTAGGGGAGTTTATAAAAAATATAGTTTTAAAAATATAATTTATTGTTAATTAGATACTAATTTTCTTTGTATAATTTATTTCTTTTTGATATTTCCAAGTCTTTTTCGTTATTAATTTCAAAAGATTGTACATTAGTTAGTGAAATATGCCCGATTTTTAAATTTTCATCATTTTTGAACAAACAGTTTTTTTTCACTATATTAAATCCCATAACTTGTTTATAAATAACGTTTCTTTCTAATTTTAAGTTTGATGATTTAGTTAAACTTTTAAGTCCCGAACCATCATGTCTATAATATTTGTGCGTTTCTTGTGTTACACATATGATCTTATCTGAGTTGAATAATTGTATCGTATTAATCCCATCGTCAATTACTTTGGATGAAATAAAAGGGGTTCTAAATGAAATATTCATTATGTAATCAAAATCTATTTTTTTTGATTTCATTATCTTTAAGCTATGTCTTATAGTTTTTTCTAATTCTGTATTAATAAAACCTAAATTTTCTGGTCTCTTAAA
>MDTG01391229.1_pt1 | contig 13710 bp, 10 predicted proteins | sample 811421 | NCBI WGS metagenome assembly MDTG01 (sample SAMN05326645, study PRJNA326480) | marine metagenome | isolation source: seawater | place: Pacific Ocean: South East | collected 2011 | reverse complement strand
TGCAAGCTCTCCTGTAATTACCCCATTGAACACTGCAAGTTGGAAAAATGATGGGATACAGCGTGTAAATAAACAATTTAAATCTAAGTTTGACGAGGTAAAGAAAGAATATGAAACATTAATGCAAAAGTTTCATTACAACGATTTAATCTACAACGCAAAGTTTAATTTTGAGCCAATATTTGGGGAACACTATCACTTATACAATACCAAAAATAAAGAACCTTTTTTATCTATTATTTCACCAGAGCAATGTAATTTTGAGTACATAGGATCTTTTAGACTGAATACCGATAAAATGTGGGAAAAATTAGATGTAAAATCAAACTCAGAGGATTAAAATGGGAGTCATACAGGTAAATAATATCAAACTTTATGCATACCATGGGTGTTTGGATGAAGAAGCAAAAATAGGAAGTGAATATCGTGTTGATGTTTCGGTAAAAGCCAATTTAAAAAAATCTTCAAAAACAGATGAGTTGATAGATACTGTTGATTATGTTCATTTAAATCATATTGTAAAACAAGAAATGGCCATCCGTTCTAAATTATTAGAGGAGGTTGTGCAAAGAATTTTAAATCGTATTTTTAAGGAGCTTTCCATGGTTAACAAAGCGAAAGTTTCTGTAGCGAAAGTAAATCCACCAATTGGGGGTAACGTCGAAGAGGTGGTCGTAATTCTCACAAAAAAACGATAAGCTAAAAAAATACTTGTAATACATGTAAAATTACGTAAATTTGCACACCTTAAAATGTAAAGGTGTCGTGGCCGAGTGGCTAGGCAGTGGTCTGCAACACCATCTACAGCGGTTCGAATCCGCTCGACACCTCAAAAACGCTTTAATTTATTGAAGCGTTTTTTACTACAAGAAACTTTCCTAACCCTTTATATTGGTTCTTAATCGAAGAACTCTTTATTGTGAATAATTGTAAGAATAATGAGCTTACTTTAAACGCAATCAATTCTAATTAAGAAACGATCTTTTTGTTGCTTACAAAATTCAATTTTAGAATTTAAGTAAGGATGATTTCATTTATTGGTAAATAGTAGTTCATAAAGTCTGTTGAATGAGCTTTTATAGTAACTAAAGAGTGTTTAATCGAAAAAAAGAATAAAAAAGTAAAAAAAAGGATTTTTCATAATAAATTCGAATTGCTATAATCAAGAAAAACCAACAATTATGCTTTTGCATACGTTTCACATTATATTTTCTCGAATGTCAACAACAGAATCAATAAACCCAGTAATTCAAGATCATTTATTCATCGTCGTTTTTGGGTTGGCGGTTTCCGTTTTTTTGATGCTCCGAGTTGCCAAGTTCTTAAGTAAAATAAAAATCAATAAAATGACTACTTCAAAAAGAAGTTAGGTCAAGTAGAGATAAACAAGAATCTTTAGATTTTTCTTAACAAGAATTTGTGTAATTTTCTACATCTTTGTTTTTTCTTAACTTATTAAGAGTTGAGGGCATATTGAATTATAAATGATGCTATTTTAGGAAATTTTAGCATCATTTTAGTGTTAGAGAGAATGAATATATATCCAATAGAAACAGGGAATTTTAAATTAGATGGTGGAGCAATGTTTGGTGTTGTGCCTAAAACTATTTGGCAGAAAACAAATCCTGGAGATTCTAACAATATGATAGCCATGGGAATGCGTTCTTTGTTAATTGAAGACGGGCAAAGATTGATTTTAATTGACACCGGAATGGGAAACAAGCAGTCTGATAAATTTTTCGGCTACTATTACCAATTTGGAGATTTTTCTTTAGACACTTCTTTAGCTAAATATCACTTTCATAGAGATGATATTACAGATGTTTTTTTAACACACTTACATTTTGATCATTGTGGAGGCGCCATTCAATGGAATTCCGATAAAACTTTTTTACAACCCGCTTTTAAAAATGCAAAATTTTGGTCTAATGACAAACATTGGAAATGGGCCATAGATCCTAATCCAAGAGAGAAAGCCTCTTTTTTAAAAGAAAATATCATTCCTATTGAAGAAAGTGGTCAGTTAAACTTCATTCATAGTAATTACAAAGATCAAATAGGTTTTGACATCCTTTTTATGGATGGTCACACAGACAAACAAATGTTACCAAAGCTAGTTTATCAAGGAAAAACCATTGTTTTTATGGCGGATTTATTGCCAACTGTAGGTCATATTCCTTTGCCATATGTAATGAGCTATGATACAAGGCCTTTGCTAACAATTAAAGAAAAAGAACAGTTTTTAAATGAAGCAGCGGATAAAGAGTATTATCTTTTCTTAGAACATGATGCAACCAATGAACTATGTACTGTTCAGCATACAGAAAAAGGGGTTAGATTAAAAGAAACATTTAAATTTACAGATATATTTAATTAAAAATAAAAGCAATTATGAATTTTTTAAAATCTATTTTTTACACTACGATTTTTATTTTTTTACTAGCCAGTTGTAAGTCTATTTCAAAAATTCCAGTTCCAAAACCGTCTACCTATGTAGTAACTTCAGTTCCAAAAAAGCTAGCTTTAACAGAAGAGGAGAGCAAGTCTTGGAGCCATCGTGATTTAGTCACAGATTCAATTCCAGGGATGAGTTTAGATAAAGCTTATGCTTTTTTAAAAGGGAAAAAAGGTGTTGAAGTTGTAGTTGGGGTGGTAGATTCTGGAACAGATTTATTACATGAAGATTTAAAAGATGTGGCTTGGGTAAATTCTAAAGAAATTCCTGCAAATGGTATTGACGATGATAAAAATGGATATATTGATGATGTCAATGGTTGGAATTTTTTAGGACCTATTTACAAAGAACATCTAGAATACCAACGTATTGTTATAGACCCTTCTATTGCAGAAGAAGAAACGTTGAAGGAAGCCAAAGCATTTTATGATAAAAAAGCAGCTGAAGCAAAGACCAATGAAGAAAGATACGGACAAATGTTAACAATGGTTACGAATGCAGATAATACAATTGCGGAACACCTCAATAATACAGATTATTCTAAAGACGATGTTCTCGGAATTGTTACGGATGACCCAGCTTTGAAAGAAGGGATTGAGGTCGCTAAGCAAATGTATGGTTTTGGCTTAAGTTCTTTAGGTCAGGCAAAACAAGAGCTTTCAAAACTAGTTGAAAATGCGCAACTAATGTTAAATGGAGCGGTATTAGAAAAAGAATATAGAAGTGTTTTGGGAGATAATCCAAACACGATGGATGATAAATTTTATGGAGATCCAAACACCGGTCACTCAATAAAAGATGAAGCGCACGGAACTCATGTATCCGGAATTATTGGTGCATCAAGAAATAATAATAAAGGCATGAATGGTGTTGCTACTAATGTAAAGATTATGGCAGTTAGAGCTGTCCCAGATGGAGATGAATATGATAAAGATGTAGCTTTAGGATTGCGCTACGCCGTAGATAATGGTGCAAAAGTAATTAACACTAGTTTTGGGAAAGGTTACTCTCCTAAGCAAAAATGGGTATACGAAGCAATACAATATGCAGCATCTAAAGATGTATTGATTGTAAATGCTGCTGGGAATGATGGAAAAAATATAGATGTTGAAAAAACATTTCCAAATGATTCTAAAGATTTAAAAACAGAAATTTCTGATAATTTTTTAACCGTAGGGGCAATGAGTGCTAATTACAGTGAAAATCTGCCAGCATCTTTTTCTAATTATGGTAAAATTAATGTAGATGTTTTTGCCCCAGGAGTTCAAATTTATTCAACAACACCAGAGAATGGTTATGCAAAATTTAGTGGAACTTCAATGGCTGCTCCATCAACTGCTGGAGTTGCTGCACTGATACGCTCTTATTATCCAAAATTGTCTGCAAGTCAAGTAAAACATATTTTAATGAATTCAGGTACTTTAATGAATATAGAAGTTATAAAGCCAGGATCTCAATCAAGGGAAAAACCAACAGGAGAAAAAGTTCCATTTGCAGATTTATCTGTGTCTGGCCGTGTTGTAAATGCTTACAATGCACTGAAAATGGCAAATTACATGGTAAAGGGTAGGTAAATAAAATAATAATATTGATGAAAAAAGTCATTTTAATTTTATGTATAATATCATTTTTAAGTTCTTGTAATCAAACAAAAAATATTGTTCATCAAAAAACAGCTTCTTCTCAAAATTATTGGCAACAGCATGTTGATTACACAATGGATATTGATGTAGATGTAAAAAATTTTCGTTATTCAGGAAAACAAAAGTTGATCTATACAAATAATTCGCCAGACGAGTTGTCCCATGTATATTATCATCTGTATTTTAATGCTTTTCAACCAAATTCTCAAATGGATGTTCGTTCAAGGAATATAAAAGATCCAGATAGAAGAGTTGCAGATAGAATTAGCAAGTTAACCCCCCAAGAAATTGGTTACATCAAGGTAAGGTCTTTGACACAAAATGATAAAAATGTTCAATATAAAGTTGTTGGTACTATTTTAGAAGTAACACTGAATAGTCCTATAAAACCTGGAAGTAGTGCCACTTTTGAGATGGTCTATGATGCACAAGTGCCCAAACAAATTCGTCGTTCAGGAAGAAATAATGAAGAACAGGTGGCACTTTCTATGGCACAATGGTATCCTAAGTTGGCCGAATATGATTTTCAAGGATGGCATACGCCTCCATATATTGCGCGTGAATTTCATAGCGTATGGGGCAATTTTGATGTAAAGATAACAATTGATAAAAATTATCTCATTGGAGGAACAGGTTATTTGCAAAATCCTCAAGAAATTGGTCATGGGTATCAAGACAAATCAATTGCACTAAATGTACCCTCAACAGAAAAATTAACATGGCACTTTAAAGCACCAAACGTACATGATTTTGTATGGGCAGCAGATTCAGAATATATTCATGATGTTTTAAAAATGGAAAATGGAATAGATTTACATTTTTTATATAAGGGAACCCTAGAAGAAAAATATTTAAAAAACTGGAAAGACCTTCAAGAGCCAACAGCTAAATTAATGAATTATTTTAGCAAGCATATAGGACAATATCCTTACAAACAATATTCTGTAATACAGGGAGGAGATGGAGGTATGGAATACGCAATGGCTACACTAATTACAGGAAAGCGAAAATTTGGAAGTCTTTTTGGTGTAACGGCTCATGAAATGGCACATACTTGGTTTCAATTCTTATTAGCTACTAATGAAAGTTTACATCCATGGATGGACGAAGGTTTTACAACGTATATCTCTAATAAAGCTGAAAATGAAATTTTAAAACAAGGGAAAGATAATCCTCACGAGGGTTCATACAGAGGATATCGAACAATTGTAGAAAGAGGCTATGAAGAATCTTTATCTACACATTCAGATAGGTATGATACCAATTGGGCTTATGGAACGGCAAGTTATTCAAAAGGAAGTATCTTTTTATCACAATTAGAATATATTATTGGGGGAGAAAATACAGCGAAAGGACTTAAAAAATACTTTAAAGATTTTAGTTTCAAACATCCAACACCCAATGATATTAAACGGACTATGGAAAAAGTTTCAGGGATTGATTTAGGATGGTATTTAAATGAATGGACTCAGACAACTCATACAATTGATTATAGTGTAAAATCTATTGAGGCGAAAACAATAACTTTAGAAAGAATCGGTCAAATGCCAATGCCAATAGATATAGAGGTTATTTATGGAGATGGAAGTAGTGAAAGTTTTAATATTCCTCTAGAAATGATGAGAGGTAACAAGCCAACAACAGCAACAATTTTGAAAGATTGGGGTTGGGCGCACCCAATATATACTTTTAAAACAGCGAAAACCGTTAAATCGGTTACCATAGACAAAAGTAAATTGATGGCAGATGTAAATGATGAAAATAATACTTTAGAACAATAATTTGAATGAATTGTTATGATTGAAGACGGAAGTAAAAAACAACTATTTTTTATTCTGTGATTTGTATTAAAGTATCCAATTTTTCTTCATTGATGAATCCTTTCAGCATTAAAAACACACCACATACAATTAAAATAATTCCCATGATTTTTTTAACTCTATAAATTACAGGGAATGTCATTTTATTTTTTAGTTTTTTGGCTAAAAATATTTTACCCAAATCTGTTATAAAATAACCAAAAAGAATGGTTCCAAAATACAAAAAAATTGCCGATTGATTCATTTTAAGTGTTGGGCTAATAACTAACACTGTTCCCAACCAAAAAGCTAAAACTCCAATATTTATAAAATTTAAAAAATATCCTTTTATAAAAAGTTTTAGATAATTGTTATTTATAGGAACATTAATCATGCTAGAGTTTTCCAATGCTTCTTTTCTATTCTCTTTGTCAAAATAGGTCATCAGTCCATAAATAATTAAAACCAATCCTCCTATAAAGAACAATCTTGGGTCATCTTTTATTTTTTCCAACAAAGAGCGACTTCCGTAATAAGCGATTAAAATAAATGATAAATCGCCAAAAATCACACCTAAATCAAAGATAATAGCAGCTCTAGCTCCTTTTAAAATACTGGTTTGTATCAGCATAAAAAAAACGGGCCCTATCATAAACGCCATGAAAAAGCCAATTAAAAAAGCATTTTTAAAATCGTAAATATCCATATGTATCAAAAATAGGGATTTTTATACATCGTCAAAGTCTATTGAAATTTTCGAACTTGTTGGGTGAGCTTGACAGGTTAAAACATAACCTTCTTCAATTTCGCTATCTGTTAAAATTGAGTTTTTAACCATCACAGCTTTTCCCTTTGTTATTTTTCCTAAACAAGAACTACAAACTCCTCCCTGACAAGAGTAGGGTGCATCTAAATTATTGCGTAAAATTGCTGACAACAGTTCATCAGATTGCTTCATTGTAAAGCTGCTTTCTTCGTCATCAAGTATTACAGTTACTTCTGTGGTTCCCTCTTTTATTTCTGAAGTGGCGGTTGCATCCAAAGAGGCAGTAAATAATTCGAAATAAATATTTTCTTTGCTAATTTTAGCGTTTTCTAAGGTGTTAGATACTTGCTGAATCATCTCTTCTGGACCACATAAAAAGGCAGCATTAAAAGAGGTTTCTCTATACATGTTTTTAACGAAATAATTGGTAACATTTTGGTCAATTCTACCTTTTAATTCATTTTTCACGTCCTCTCTACTAAAAATATAGTGTAATTTAAATCTTTTGGAGTACGTTTCTTTTAAAGCATTTAATTCTTCGTAAAAGATTGTGTTAGCAGTAGATCTGTTTCCATAAATTAAAGTGAAATTTGAGGAGGGTTCTGTTTTTAGTACAGTTTTTACCATCGATAAAATTGGGGTGATTCCAGAACCAGCAGCAAAACCAATATAGTTCTTATTGGGTTCGGAATTCAGTAAAAAGCGACCTTCTGGAGTTGAAATTTCGATGGCATCACCAACTTTTAACTGAGAGGTTGCATAGAGAGAGAAAGTTCCATTTTCAACGGCTTTTATAGCGACCCTAATTTCTTCATCTTTTGGAGTGGAGCAAATAGAATAGGCTCTTCTTACTTTTTTTCCATTGATTTCTTTTTGTAGTGTAATATATTGTCCTGCAGAAAAATGAAATCTGAATTTTAAATTTTCAGGAATGTCAAATACAACAGAAACCGCATTAGCGGTTTCTTGTTGTATTTCTTTTATGTGAACAGAATAAAATGTTGGCATTAAATTAAATATTACACCAAATGATTTGCAATTAAATATACGGCAATTTGAACTGTGTTTGTCGCAGCGCCTTTTCTAAGGTTGTCTGCAACGATCCACAAATTTAAGCTATTTTCTTGAGATTCATCTCTTCGAATTCTACCAACAAATACCTCATCTTTGTTATGGGCGTTTATAGGCATTGGATAAATATTATTTTCGATATCGTCTTCAACTATAACACCGGGAGTTTCGCTAAGTAATTTACGAATATTAGCCAACTCAAAATCATTTTCAAATTGAACATTTACAGCTTCAGAGTGACCTCCAGCAGTAGGAATTCTTACCGCAGTAGCAGTGATAGAAAAAGAATCATCACGTAAAATTTTCTTGGGTTCTTTTACCAATTTCATTTCTTCTTTCGTATATCCATTTTCTAAGAAAATATCACAATGTGGCAACGCGTTTCTACCAATTTTATGAGGATATGCCATTTCACCATCAATTCCAGCTTCTTCATTATCTAACTGTTGAACGGCCTTTACCCCTGTTCCAGAAACAGATTGATAGGTAGAGATAATCACACGCTTCATGATATATTTCCTATGCAAAGGAGCTAAAGCCATTACTAATTGAATGGTAGAACAATTTGGATTCGCTATAATTTTATCATCGGCAGTTAAAACATCACCATTAATCTCAGGAACAACTAGTTGTTTTGTGGGATCCATTCTCCAAGCAGAAGAATTATCAATGACCGTGGCACCTACTTCAGCAAATTTTGGAGCCCATTCTAAAGAAGTATCCCCGCCAGCAGAAAATAATGCAATAGCAGGTTTCATTGTTACTGCTTTTTCTAGGGTAACTACAGTATACTCTTTTCCTTTGTATGCTAGTTTTTTTCCGGCTGATCTAGCCGAAGCCACAGGAATTAATTCTGTAATTGGTAAATTACGCTCTTCTAATACTTTTAACATTACTGTGCCAACCATTCCAGTTGCGCCTACAACAGCTACTTTCATTATTTTTATTTTTTTGACGCTACAAAGATGCTAAAAAAAAGAAAGAATTAAATTAGTCAAAGCCTTATAAATGATGTAAAGTTTAAAATTTTAGCAAAAATTTTTCTGATGTTTAAAATTAAACGAAGGAATCGCTTTTTTGACTATGATTAAAAATCTCAAGTTTTACGAGGAGTTGTTTTTTTATTTTTAAAAAAAAGATGTTTTTTCTCCATTTTCTATAAATTGTCAAACAGCTGATTGAAGCAAGAGCAACTGGATTTTTTTGAAAACAACAACATATTAACATAAAAGAAGTTAAAAATTTACATCTGTGTAATTCGAAACCTTTTAAAAGAAGTCAATTTTAATTACTTACATTTGTAGGAACTTTTTTATTGAACCTAATTCGTATAGCATGCAACTGTACAATAAGTTAACCTCAAAAGAACGCGCTGCGTTAATTGATAAAGCAGGTAAAGACCGCCTCACAATATCATTCTATCAATATCATAAGATAGAAAACCCACAATTACTTAGAGACAAGTTATTTCTTGAATGGAATGATTTAGATGTTTTAGGAAGAATTTATATTTCTTTTGAAGGGGTAAATGCTCAAATCTCTGTCCCTGCAGAAAATCTTTACGCACTAAAAGAGCAGCTAGATACTATTTCTTTTTTGAAAGACATTCGTTTAAATATTGCGATTGAGCAAAACAATAAATCGTTTTTAAAACTAAAAGTAAAGGTTAGAAAAAAAATTGTTGCAGACGGCCTAAATGATGCAACTTTTGATGTAACAGACAAAGGGGTTCATCTAAACGCGATCGAATTTAATGAAATGCTGGCGAAACCTGATACGGTTTGTGTGGATATGAGAAATCATTATGAAAGTGAAATAGGTTATTTTGAGGGCGCTATAACCCCAGATGTAGACACGTTTAGAGATTCTTTAGATCTTATAGAGGCAGATTTAAAAGATCACAAAGAGGACAAGAATTTATTGATGTATTGCACTGGAGGGATTCGTTGTGAAAAAGCTTCTGCCTATTATAAGCATAAAGGATTTAAGAATGTTTTTCAACTTGAAGGAGGAATTATAGAATATACGCGACAAGTAACATCAGAAGGGATAGAGAATAAATTCATAGGAAAGAATTTTGTATTCGATCACAGAAGAGCAGAGAAAATAACAGATGATGTAGTTGCCAACTGTCATCAATGTGGAGTTGCTTGTGATACGCATACAAATTGTGCAAATGAAGCCTGTCACCTGCTTTTTATTCAATGCAAATCTTGTTCAGAAAAAACCCAAAACACCTGTTCTACAGATTGTCAGGAGGTTATTCAATTGTCTTTTGATGTGCAAAAAGAGTTAAGAAAAGGCAAGGGAAATAGTAATAAAATATTTAAAAAAGGACGAAGTGAAGCTTTGAGATATAAGAAATAATGAAATTAATTTAAAGACCTTGTTTTTGAATTTTTTATTGAAATTTACCTTTTAAAATCTATGTAGATTCCTTATATTTACTCATTAGTTTTTGTTAGGATATGTTAATTTATTATCCTAGCAATCAATTTATAAACCATCAGGTTATTGATTTTATGATGAGATTTATAGCAGGGTTGCCGCTAAAAATAGAACATAGAGAACAGTAACTTTAATAATAGATAGATTACATGGCATGTGGAAGTTGTGGTACAACAGAAAATGGTGTACCAAAGGGGTGTAAAAGTAATGGTAATTGTGGTTCGGGAACCTGTGGTAGTGGTAGTAATAAACTAGCTGTTTTTGATTGGTTGTCTAACATGACCCTACCAAGCGGACAAGAAAAGTTTACTATTTTCGAAGTTCGTTTTAAAAATGGAAGAAAACATTTTTACAAGAATCAAGATAATTTATCGATTGCTATGGGCGATATTATAGCGGTAGAAGGTTCTCCAGGGCATGACATTGGCACTGTTTCCTTAGCAGGTGAGTTGGTAAAGGTGCAAATGAAAAAGCGAAAAATTACTGAAGACCATGAAGGTATTAAGAAGATTTATCGAAAAGCAAGTCAGCGTGATATCGATATTTGGCAACAGGCTAGAGCAAAAGAAGAGGATACTCAAAGAAGAGGAAGAGAGATTTTGGGACGCTTAGGCTTGCAAATGAAATTATCCGATGTAGAGTATCAAGGCGATGGAAATAAGGCTACTTTTTATTACACTGCAGATTCAAGAGTTGATTTTAGGCAGTTAATTAGAGATTTAGCAGGAGCATTTTCTATTCGTGTAGAAATGAAGCAAGTAGGATCAAGACAGGAAGCAGCCAGATTAGGCGGAGTAGGTTCTTGTGGTAGGGAATTGTGTTGTTCAACTTGGTTAACAGATTTTAGAAAAGTATCTACATCTGCAGCACGTTATCAGCAATTGTCTCTAAATCCATTAAAACTAGCAGGACAATGTGGTAAATTAAAGTGTTGTTTAAATTTTGAGTTAGACACCTACTTAGATGCGTTAAAAACTTTCCCAAAGCAAGATTTGGTTCTTAAAACTGAAAAAGGAGAAGCCGTTTTTGTAAAAATGGACATTTTTAAAAATCATCTTTGGTATACTTATAAAGAAGAACGTTTTAAATGGTTTAGGCTTAATTTAGAGCAAGTTTTAGAAATTGTTGAATTAAATAAAAATAATGAGAAATCCATTTCCTTGGAAGAGTACGAGTCTGAGATGGAAATCCCTTCAAAAATTGATTTTGAAGACACTGTTGGTCAAGATAGTCTAACACGTTTTGATGTTCCTAAGACTAGGAGTAAGAGACATAAGAGGAATCGCAGAAACAACAGGAATAAAAATAAGAAAAAGCCACTGGCTTCTTCGGTGAATACAGCTCAACAAAAATCGAATCAAAGAAGAAATTCGTCAGAAAAAAAACAACGAAATCAGGAATCCAATCAGCAGTCTAAAGGAAATACAAATAATCCACAAGGTAAGCAAAAGGGATATAAATCGAGAAAAAATGATAAAATTTCTGAAAAAAAATAGCTTTTCAATTGTTTTTTTATTGTTTATTTTTTTTTCTTGTCAAGATAAAACTCAATTTAATCATTATAAACCAATAGATGGTAAGGGTTGGAAAGCAAATCAAAAAGTGGTATTTGAGTTTGAAGTAAAAGATACAATTTCTTTAAAAAATCTATTCATCAATATCAGAAACAATAGTGCCTATGAGTATAGCAATTTGTATCTTATTACAGAACTTGTTCTGCCAAATGAAACCTTAGTTGTAGATACTCTTCAATATCAAATGGCGAATGAAGCAGGCGCATTTTTAGGTGTTGGTTTTACAGAAATTAAAGAAAATAAATTGTTTTATAAAGAAAAAAATACATTTCCAGTTTCGGGTAGATACAGGTTTACTGTGCGACATGCAATGAGAAAAAACGGGGTTGTTACTCCGATTGAATTTTTAAAAGGAATTCAAGATATTGGTTTTAGTATAGAAAATTTAGATTAAAAAATGGTGAAAAAGAAATCAAAAGTGTTTGTAAAATATAACAGATGGTTTTGGGGAATCATTCTTGGTGGTTTTTCTTCTATTGTACTGTTATTCATGGCTGCTTCATGGGGTTTTTTAGGGATATTACCAACGTTCGAAGAATTAGAAAATCCAGAAAATAATTTAGCTACAGAAGTCATTTCTTCAGATGGTAAAACTTTAGGCAAGTATGCCGCAGAAAACAGAACTCCTATAAAATATAAAGATTTACCTAGTAATATTGTCGAGGCATTGGTCGCCACAGAAGATGAGCGTTTTTATGAGCATTCAGGGATTGATTTTAGAGGGACTGCCCGAGCGGTTTTAAAACCAGGCAGTGGTGGTGCTAGTACCATTACTCAACAATTGGCTAGAATGTTATTTACAGGAAGAAAATCTAGAAATAAGATTAAAAGAGTTCTCCAGAAGGTAAAAGAATGGGTTGTTGCAATCAAGCTAGAAAGACAATACACCAAACAAGAAATCATTGCAATGTATTTGAATAAATATGATTTCTTAAACCAAGCCGTAGGAATTCGTTCTGCAACCCGTATTTATTTTGGTAAAGAACCCAGAGAATTACTTATTGAAGAATCTGCCATGTTGGTTGGGATGTTAAAAAACTCCTCTCTATACAATCCATTGAGAAGAGCAGCAAAAGTAAAACAACGCAGAAATGTTGTTTTAAAACAAATGAATCGTAATGAATTTATTTCGTTAAAAGAAAAAGATTCTTTACAACAGTTAGATTTAGGTCTAGATGTTCATAAAGAAGGACACAGTGATGGCTATGCAACCTATTTCAGATCTCATTTACAAAAAATAATGCGAAAATGGGTGCAAGAAAATCCAAAACCAAATGGTGAACAATACAACATTTTCAGAGATGGGTTAAAGCTTTATGTTACTATAGATTCACGAATACAACAGTATGCTGAAGAAGCTATTCAGGAACATATTTCTAACTTACAATCGTATTTTTTTAAAGAACAAAAGAGTAATAAAACAGCTCCTTTTTACGATTTAGAAAAACCTGATATAGATAGAATTTTAGAAAGAGCTAAGAAAAACTCTGATAGATATAAGAGATTAAAAAAGATAGGAAAATCTAAAAAGGAAATTAATAATATTTTTAATAAAAAAACAAAAATGAGGGTTTTTTCTTGGAGAGGCCCTATAGATACAATTATGTCTCCAAACGATTCTATAAAATATTATAAACACTTTTTACGTTCAGGACTGTTGTCAATAGAGCCTCAATCGGGACATATAAAAGCATGGGTTGGCGGTATTGATAATAAGTATTTTAAATATGATGCAGTTGCACAACAAAAAAGGCAAGTAGGCTCTACATTTAAACCGTTTGTGTATGCTACAGCGATTAATCAGCTAAAATTATCTCCTTGTGAAGAGTTTCCGAACACCCCTTATACGATCCCAAAAGGGAAATATGGAATTCCAGAAGAGTGGAACCCAAGAAATTCTAACGATAAGTATGGTGGGATGATGACTTTAAAACAGGGTTTGGCAGGTTCTGTA
>MDTG01148142.1_pt1 | contig 13710 bp, 15 predicted proteins | sample 811421 | NCBI WGS metagenome assembly MDTG01 (sample SAMN05326645, study PRJNA326480) | marine metagenome | isolation source: seawater | place: Pacific Ocean: South East | collected 2011 | reverse complement strand
CTGATAGAAATAAGAAAGGAACAGCTCAAGAGAATAGAGCAAGGTCTTGAAGACATACAAAGCGGCTCTAAGTATTCTTCACCAGTAGAGAGAAGCACTCCAGACGATGAGCCCAAGTTTGCCGTTCTAAAAGAGAGGGTCCACATAATGAAGAGGATTGAAAAGATGGCCGAGGGATCTCAGAATGAGATTGTATTGACTCTTGGTAAGTTTGGTATTCTACACCTCTGTCGGAGCAGTGCATTACAGGCTGTTAATGAGGCCGCGTCACGAGGAGTTAGGGTAAGGGTACTCTCACAACTAGAAAGAAGAACCATAAGATTCTACAACGACCTTCATGAATCCATAGAGACTCGTCATTCTGATGACTTAGATGCCCAGGGAGTTCTAGTGGATGACTTCGAGGTGGTCCAGTACCTCAGCATGGAGGAAAATCCAGTCGGAAGGGGCAAGAACGATGCTGCCTTGACAGTGGAGTCGGAGTCTTTCGCAGAATCGCAGAAAAATCTCCTAGATACTATTTGGGACGAGGCAATACCTTACGAAACAGCATCCAAAAGATTCACCGAGGAGAGAATCGTTGAACCACTAAAGCTAACCATCGATAGTGGATCATTCTTGGAGAAAATCAGAGAAGTTCTTCAGATTTCAGATGATATCCCAGAAGAAGACACTCCATTCAATCCCGATGCTTTCCTAGCTTCTGGCTTGGAGATAAGTGATGCCCGAAGAAATCTTGAGTCCGGTGGCATTGAGGCTCTGTCCGCATTTGGAATAGACGTCCAGCATCTCCTCAGACAAGTAGGAAATAGAGTAGGACAGGAATTGGCATTCTCCCTCAGGAATATCGAGGGGAACATAGAATTCCTTAACGAAATGATGGATTGGTGGGAATATGCTGGCTTGGGACAACTCATCTACGATATAGATCCACAATTCCACATCTTAGTTGAGCACCCTTCAAATAACCCCAGTATCCTTCCTATCCACTCCTTGGATGATGGAATCATCGAGGGAGCTCTGCTTTCAAGATATTCTGATGACTCAAGCGTGGAGATTTCAAGAATTGAGATTGAGAATAATGAGAACTCAGTGAAATATGAAATTAATTTCAACAGTTAGACATCGGAATACATACATCACATTATATCCGCATCTCCCTGCCTATGTGTGTGCGTTTATTGAAGTTCATACTCTTCATGAGGCAGGTCACCAGAAAATCTCCTGCCGATATTAGATGGATAGAGAGGCAGGGACTACTTGCGGTTAAGCTAGCTCAGATATTCGCCCTTAGGCCCGATATCATAAGCTTAGAGAAGTGCAAGCAACTCCAGACTCTTTACAGTAGTGCTTCGACTATACCCACAGAGGACGTGTTCAGAATACTGAAAGAAAAAGCTCCAGATTCATATCATGAAACGATAACTTGGTTTGATGTCGAACCACTCGCCGCGGCATCCATAGGACAGGTCCACAGGGCAAGATTGAGATCAGGAGAAGATGTCGTAGTGAAAATAATCAAAGAAAATCATGAAAAGAAGTTCAAGAGAGACGTGAGAAGAATGAGCCGATGGCTCAAAATAGCAATGTTAATCTCTCCTAAACTAAGGAAGGTAGGCAACCCAATTGCCCTCCTTGAGCATGTAGAAGACTATACTCTTAGAGAACTAGATCTACGTAATGAGATAAACGGCGCTTCTCGACTTAATGCGATAAAAGAAGACCTATCGAATGATTTTCCTATGCCGAGACTTAGATTTCCAAAATACTACTCCGAACTTTCTAACAGACACGTTTTAGTTTCCGAACTAGTAAACGGGCAAACTCTAGAGCAAGGGATTGAGAACTCCAATCTAGAGTGGGATGATTTACTAGAGCTATTCAGGATCCATGGAGCATACATGTTTGGAATAGGAACTTTTCACGGTGATCTACATCCCGGAAACTGCATCCTTGATCCCGATGGAAATTTTGTCTTCATAGATAATGGGGCAATATGCGAGGCCCCAAGAAAGGTTAGCAAATCACTATTCAACTTCTTCTATCATCTATCTTCAGACGATAAAGACAGAGCCTTTGAGTCTCTCGTATCTTTAGCAGAGAGGAGACCCAGGTCAGACGACTTAGAGAAGTTCAAGGAAGATATGCATGTTATCTACAGGGATTTTGAAAATTTGAGCGTTGGTCAACAGAGTCTGACAGAGGTCATGATGAAGACGGTGAGATCAGCAGTTGAGAATGCTGGCGCGGACTATGGGGAAGAGGGATTTCCCATTATACGCTCACTAATGTACATGGATGGCCTTGTAATCAGAACCCACCCAGAGGTTAAATTGATTTCCGAGATGAGAGCTTCACTGGATGAGTTCAAATCCAGCTTAGATTTGGAGTGATACAATGCCGGGACATAGCGAGGTGGTAATCGTAGGCGCGGGACCCGGCGGATTAGCATGCTCAATGCTTCTCGCAAAGGCTGGAATAGATGTAACAATACTTGAGAAATCAGATGATGTTGGAGGCAGGACAAGAGTCTTTGAAAAAGACGGATTCAAGTACGACAATGGGCCTACCTTTTTCCACTACCCAGAAATTGCAGAGGAAATTTTTGAAGCCCTAGGGATGGATGCTAGAGAAGACCTAGGACTAATCGAATTAAATCCAAATTATAGGTTGGTTTTCGGAGCTGGCGGCAGTATTGATGCAAACACAGATTTGGATGATATGGTTTCTCAGATCGGAGAACTATGTGGAGAAGAAAACGCCAATGGTTTCAGGAAATACATTGAGGACAATAGAACCAAACTGAGACTCTCAAAGAACTGCCTCAATACGCCTTGGAGTGGCCCCACAGATCTGCTCAGCAGAAGGGCCCTTAGAGTATCCAGGGTCTTGAGGCCATGGAGGAGTGTTTCTTCCGATCTCTCAAAGTCATTCACAGATGAGAGGATGCAACTGGCCATGTCATTCCAGACCAAGTACTTGGGAATGAGTCCATTCCAAGCCCCAAGTCTTTTCACAATCTTGGCATATCTAGAGTATGAGCATGGAGTATTCCATGTTGAGGGAGGATTAGGAACTATCACTCAGAAAATGGCCAATATAGCTAGAGAACTAGGAGTCAAGATAAGACTCAATGAGCCAGTAAATGAGTTTGTATTCGATGGTAAGAAGGTAATAGGAGCTAGGACAGATAACGGAACATATACCGCAGACAAATTCGTAATGAATGTCGACTTCGCTACAGGGATGAAGGGATTGATCCCGGACAAGCTAAGAAAGAAGTGGTCCAATAAGAAGCTCAATCAGAAGGCATATTCCTGTTCTACATACATGCTTTATCTTGGGATTGATAGATTGTACGATACTCCACACCATCAGATTTATGCCTCTAATGACTATCAGAAAAACCTCAGAGAAGTTACTGAGAACAGAGTTTCTTGGGATGACCCCTCGATATACGTACAGAATGCCTGTGTAACGGATCCAACAATGGCGCCAGAAGGGCATTCGACAATTTATGTCCTAGTTCCAGCAAGCATTTCTCATGAAGGAATAAATTGGGAGGAGATAAAGGATGATTACATGGACGTAATTCTAAGGCAGATGGAAAAACTAGGATTTGATGGAATTAAAGATCACATCGTATCCCAGACAATAGTGACACCCGATGACTGGGCCGCTCGTGATATCTACAAAGGCGCTGTATTCAACCTAGCTCATGGACTTGACCAGATGCTCTGGAGGAGGCCGCAGAATAAATTCGAGGAACTGGACCATCTGTACCTTGTCGGAGGAGGAACCCATCCAGGAAGCGGTCTTCCAACAATACTGGAGAGTGGTAGAATTTCCGCTAAGTTGATTTGTGCCCACATGGGGATTGAACCTGATTGGAATGGCATGGACACTTGGTTCGAGGGACTAAAGAAGCCACGAATCATACCCACAAATAGAGGCTAGAAATATACTACGGAGGGATTGAAATAGAACCAATGTACACCGTTCTTTTCTTCATCCCGACTATCTGGGTCGGCCCATTCTGGTTGCTGATGCTATCCGAACCAACATCGGAGAGAACGAATAATTGGATGCAGGGCAACTCCCTTTTCATCGGGCCACTCGCAGTTTGGCTGATCACAGCCATTCTCGCACCATCGGGGCTGATGGAGCTCGTCACCGGTAATCCAATGGATTTCCTTGATGTCCTGATGAAGTTGCTGGGAACAGAATCTGGCACTGTTTTAGCTTGGTCACACTTTGTAGCAGGAGATATTATGGCCACTCGATGGATGTGGAGAAAGGCAATAGAGAATGAAATCGGAGTCAATAAGACTAGAGCAATAGTCTTCTTTGGAGTGGCTCTAATGCCAATCGGACTTCTCCTCCATGTAATTCTTAATCCTCAGAATAAGTCAGAGTTCTTGGATGGCTAGCTATGGACAAATCTCCAACACTAATCTCTCTCGACAGAAAGGATACATATTGTATATTGACATTCTCAGATGATAAGTCATTCAAGCTGGACTATTTAGAGGTAAGAAAAAATTGCCAATGTGCAAAATGCAAGCCACGGCAGACCAACGAACAGATGAAGATTGAGTTCGAGGAAGAAATCTCTCGGATGATGCTAGTGAAACCAAAAGTCGAGCAAGTGGGTAACTATGCGATTAGATTCGAGTGGCCAACTGGTTGTTCAAGCGGTATACATTCATTCCCCCATCTACGAAAAGTGTCTGAATCATCAGGCCAGACAGTATGATTATTGATACGAAGATGTCAAAACGCTTCGGTGCTTCGGACTAGCAACGAGGATGTGGATGCCCTCCCCTCCTCGTTGGTGATTTTATGCATGAAGATACCTCGGAAGGAAGCCCTGATGGCGGAGAAGAGGATGATTGGCACCTTTATGCAAGTGCTGACTACGGAGCTGCTGAATCTCTCGAAAGCAACGTACCGAGCAAGGAAGATGATTCTGGTGATGAGTGGTTCGATGGAGACGATTTATTTCACCAAGGAGAATCAATAGACTGGGATGCCCCTCCCTGTCCAGCCCCATTAGGAATAGCTCATGTAATCAAAATAGGAGTCTGTAATCACTGCCTACATAGAATAGGCGGAAGAAGAACACAGACTTCTGGTTTCGAGGGAGGGGCTTCACTAAGAAAGGAGGCATTCTCAAGGGATCCAGACCTTTCAAATTTCGATATACCCGAATTATGTCCTCTCTGTGAGGACCTATTCGATGATGTCGCGAACATTGCCGAAAGGATAATTGAGACTCTAGAAGGTACAAAATTCAAGTCAATGCAACTAGGAATTCATATCCCAAAAGACCTCCTCCAGAGCGAGGATGCAATAAGGACGAAACACGGATCACGGGGGTCGAAACCACTGAAGGGATCTTTCGCTATAGCAATACAAGCAGAAATGCTCAGGCAAATTCCTGAAATTGCATTTGTCAAGGAATATCCAGATGTAATGGTAACAGTAGATGCCCTAACTCTCAGAGTCGATACCGATGTTAGGCCGGTATTCATCTACGGCAGGTATGAGAAGCTTGCTAGGGGAATCCCCCAAACTCGCTGGCCTTGTCGGTCATGTAGGGGCAGAGGCGATGGTTGCGAAAGCTGTGAGGGAACAGGACTACAGTACAGAGAATCAGTCCAGGATATAATCGGCATCCCCGTCAAAGAAGCCTTGGATGCCTCTGACACATCATTCCATGGCATGGGAAGGGAGGATATTGATGTCAGGTGTCTCGGCTCTGGAAGGCCATTCGTTCTTGAGATTAAGAATCCTAGAATTAGAGACATAGACCTCAGCTCTCTAGAGGCTAAGATAAACTCAAATGACCCCGAGAAGGTAAAAGTCAACTCATTAAGATGGTGCCACAAGAAGGAAGTCAGTAGAGTCAAAGAGACACGCTCGGAGAAATCATATACCATCAGGTTCAAGGTTGAAGAACCTCCTCCTGAAGATCAAATAATTGACGCTATCCAAGGCCTCTCAGGCGTTACTCTGGAGCAAGAGACCCCGAAAAGAGTATCACATAGGAGAGCCGCAAAAACTCGTAAGAGAAAGGTCGTTTCTGTATCTAATGTGATTGTGGACGAACAAGAAATACAATTCTCCCTGCGGTGTGAGGCCGGAACCTATGTCAAAGAACTGGTTCACTCTGATGAAGGCAGAACTAATCCATCTGTCATGTCAGTAATTGATAGGGAATGCGAGGTTCTGTGGTTAGATGTCGATGAAATACACGCTGATTGAGCAACAAATAACAATCCGACGCACTTAATAGCGGGCCTTAGGTCGAGCGCTTCCACGACCTATGGTCGAAGGTGATACAATGGCGACGCGGACCCACGGGACTAGGCAAGGAACAAGGTCTATCCTAAAGAAGAAGAAGACCCAGAAAGGAAGGCTCTTCATCAATCGCGTTTTACACCCATACAAGGAAGGGGACAAGGTTTCTATCGTCCTAGACGGGGCTCAACAGAGAGGTATGCCCCACAGGAGATTTCACGGGCTTACTGGAACCATTGTGAAGCCACAGGGCAACGCTTTCGTTGTTAATGTCGTTCAAGGAAATATGGCAAAGACGGTAGTAGCTAGGCCAGAGCACTTGAGACCAGCATAGAGGTGATTTGATGGCAGACCGTGAATTTGTAGATTTTGCAACAGTAAGGGATCTTCTAGAGAACGCAAATGAGAGAAGAGGAGAGCTATCCTACGAGCAGATGATGGCTCTTCAACACGCAACTTGGGCAGCTAGCACTAACAGAGGTGGAATCAAGACAGATCCAGAAGTCTTCGTCTCACTTTTCTCAAAATTAATGGAGAACGATAAGCTAGCAGAGAATCCAGACATTCGCGCTAAAATAGCCGAATTGGCACCAATGGACGTCTCAGGAGTTAGGGTTATTATAGCCAGCAAGAGAGTTGCCATGGATACTTCCGAGATAGAGGAAATAATCGAAATCGTAAGGCAGAACGTCCTTTGATATCGTTTTTCCTCACTTTCGTCATAACTAAACAATTGATGAGGGAGAACCCCTTCCAACATTTGAGAAGCATGCCCGCGCAAGGTCCAACAGACTCTGAAATTCCCGAAGAAGGGCCACTCCATCAGGAGTCCTCGGTCTTGGTTTTGGATGTTCTCGACAGAATTCCTTCCGGATTTGAGATTCAGGGCCTCTCGAAACCTTCGATGTATCTCGTGAGAGCTAGAATAGAAGATGAAACAGTGGATTCTCCAGGAGATGATATCGAAATATCATCCGGTTCTTTAGGTCCACTATCGGAAATAAGATTCAGGGATTTGACAGCGGAAGCTTCCAATGATCTAAATGATGCGATTGTAGAATCAATAAATTCAGATCCAGAGAGACATCTGGGATTCTACAACAGGGCAAACAACCTCTCCTTGAAGTATCATGCATTTCAACTCCTTCCGGGCATCGGCAATTCCAAGGCAATTCAGATGGTTAAAGAAAGAGGGGCGTCAGGGTGGTCCTCATTTGAACAGATTGACAAATCATGTGGAATCGAATCAGTGAGGCTACTTGCAGAAAGGTATCAGGGAGAGATGAATGACCCCTCAGAATCCCCAAGCCTCCTAGAACTTCTCGTTCGCTCCGAGATTTAGTCGGAGGTATAACTTTGGAAGACCTAGATCCAAGAATGTTGGTGGATTTACTTAGGGATAGAATAAATCCCGACAGGAACCTCGGACAACATTTCATTCTGGATGAGAATATCCTCCTTGAGGCGGTCAATATGTCCGATCAAATTGGCTATGCAGTCACAAAGGAGTCACATGTCTTGGAAATCGGTCCTGGCCCTGGTTCACTAACTCTCTACTTACTAAGAAAAGACTCTAGAGTAACTGCCTTTGAGATAGATGAACAAGCAGTAATGCATCTTCATAGAGTGTTTGACGTTGATGAGAACCATCTTTCTGTAATCCATGCCGATGCACTTACAATCAATTGGCCTGAAGATATAACCCACATTATTGCAAACATTCCATACGGTATTTCTAGCCCCATTCTAGATAGGATACAGTCTCACATTCAGAGAAAACCGCTCAAGTCTGTTGTATTACTTGTTCAAGATGAGTTCTCGGAAAGAATGGCAATGAACAGAGGGCCCAGAAGTATAGGCCCCCTGGGACTCTCTTTGTGGTTGGATTTTGTAATCCATCTGGGATCAAAGGTACCCCCTGGTGCCTTCTCTCCCCCCCCTAGGGTGAATTCCAGATTGGTAATGCTTCAGCCAAGGGAAATTGAAGTCAAAGTAAGAGACAGAAAAATGTTCAAAATTATCACACAGCATTGTTTTGCTAATAGGAGGAGGAAAATGAGAACACTCCTCGCCAAGCCACCCAAGAGAATCAGTAGGGTAAGGGGGTGGCACAAGGCGAGATGGAACCGCCTAGTAGAACAATTCAATGAGAAATCAATTGAAGGAATGAGGGTTGGCTGGTTGGATATGAGGCCAGATGATATGCTAATTGAGGAATGGCTACCATTATGCAACTATATTTCCTCTTTCGAGTCTGAAAATTGATACTGTAGTCATCGCCTTGATAGGTTCCCCCCCTCTCGGCGAGGCACGGCCTGACCCCGGCTCGTTAGCAGATGGAGTGAAAAAATGGCAAAGAAGGACACCTATCTGGCTCTGCTTAGGAGGGGAATCGATGAGAATACTGCTCAGATTCTATCGGACGGAGGAATAAAGGTTGGCGATCTCAAGAAGATGGACCAAGAGACCCTGATGAATAATTATGGTCTGAAGAAGGACATTGCAACGTCTGTGATAGAAGCGGTAAAATCAGGCCCAAGGACATCCAGCAAGCAGAGGTTCCTGGCAGATGTTCTTTCCAAGGATGGAAAGCAAAAAGTCGATAAAATTGAGGAGCAGAGGTTCAAAAGAGAGCAAAAAGACTTGCTCGCAGACCTCTTAGAGAAGAAAGAGCAACTCAGGATGGCTAGAGTCGAGGCCTTTAGAAACAAGAAGCTAGTAATGAATAGACTCGGCAAAACAATCGAACTTATTGTAAAACTAGAGAACACTTTTGACGATGAGTCGAAGGACGAACAGCGATCTAAAATCAGAGATCAACTAGAGACCAGAGGTTTGGAAGCCGCTAGGGATCATGAAATGTTGGAGCTAGTAGGAACTCCCCAAGACATAGTTGATTTTAGAAGAAAGATAGCTCCAATTCTGTGTTTACATGCCTGCCCTCATTGTGGTGAGGAAATGGATCCAAGGGGGGGTAACCTCATGGAAGATATGTCAGATTACGTTTTCATTTGCTGGGAATGTGAGGAAGAATTCCGATCACCTATGGCGGAACACGTCGAAGAACGTCTTTCAAACGGCTCGAGAATTACTATTGATCCTAAGATTAAGCCCAGGTTGCCTGTAATCAAGCCCCCTAAGAAGGTAGACAACTCGTCTGTGGTCGAGCTCATGATGAAGGATCTGGAGACTACCGGTGCATCAGCCAAAGAACTCGAGGCCGCCGTCGAATCCAGCAAGCTTTCTGGCGGATTGATGGACATCGATGATTGGATAGACCAAACCCTAGCGGCAAAGGGATACATACAGGCCCAGGAAGATCGAGAGGACTTCATAATCGCAACAGGTGCTGGGGCCACCAAGTTCAACAAGTGGATGAAGAAGGCCGGTTTACGTTTCAACAAGCAGACCGGAAGGTGGTCTAGAGGCGACTTCTGAGGAATCGCATGACCGATGAGAATCCTACAATACGGTTCTTCAGAGGAGATTCTGAGATCGGTGAGGCTACCCTTATCAATGGACAGACCATTCTTGAGGCCGCCGAAGATGCAGGGGTTGACATTCCAAAAAATTGCACATCGGGAACCTGTGGTACTTGTCTTGTGACTCTGATTAGTGGGCATGTTCCAATACCAGATGAGATTCCTCCTGGATTGGATGAATACTTACTAGGAGAGGGAGGGATATTGTCATGCTGCCTATCTCCTTCTTCGTCCTGCGAGATTGATGTAAGGCCTCCGTTATAGGTGATATAATGGTGGATTTTAGCGATACTAGATTCGTAGCTTTCCTAATCTTCGACATCATAGCAATATCTCTGGCAGTTTGGTGGATATCAAGAAAACTAAAGTCCAAACTAGAAGAAGTGGAGGATAGGAAGAAGGGCAAAAAATAGCTCCAATTCACCATCCCAAAAATCAGAAATTTCCATCACTCGTTTACTGCAGCCGTCCACCTATCTGAGTGTGGTATCCCTACAACCTCGATATGGCATGCCAGAACTCCGCTTTGACTACTGATTAGACTTCTAAGAGAAATCAAATCATCTATGCAACACGGACAATGAGGATGAGTCGGTTGAATCCATAGCTGGACAATTCCCGATTCATCGACGTCGACCCCTCTTAGAATCTCTTCATCTGTCATATTCTTTCCATGAGGTTCCTTTCTACCTCTGAGGACTCTTGCCAATCTCCTCTGTGCGACCTCTCTAGCTCTAGCCATATCACCACTCCGTGTATACGGGAAAAGAATCCCCAGCTGTGAGGCACTCCATCCCATCAGATGTTCTGAACCAAGTATCTTCGTTCCCAATCGATCCGTCGTGATGTATTACTTTTGGTTCAACAGCCATCGTCCCGCCTATTGGTAAAGGTCGATCGAAACCAACCGCAACTACTGGAGTCTCATCTAGTTCCAGTCCAACGGAATGACCAAGAAAGTTAGACTGATCCGGATGCATTCCCATTAGATTTTCTGAATGACCCATTTCATCAGCCAGGGACTTTCCAATTTCCCAAGATTTTGAACAATCATCCCCTCTTCCTAGAGAGGCAACCACGGAGTCTCTTATTTCGATCATATCCTCAAGCCTTGAATGCCAAGTATCACTAATAGCCCCCGCGCTGAAAATCCTAGTACAATCAGAGACATAACCTCGATGAAGATGAACTATGTCTACCAATACCGGCTCGCCCTCCCTGACCTTTCTGAAACCAGCACCCAGCGATGATATGGGACTTGCTCCAATGCCGCCTATGGCGGAATCGAAGTAAGACGGAACCGATCCAGAAGGGCCGGATGCAATCACAACCCTGTCACAATCCATCGGCCATTTCCTCATCCTTATCCTTCCTCCGAATCCATATTCCCTACTGACACTATCTGCCACTGAAGCTATCTCTAGCTCCGTTGAGCCAACAGATCCCGCCTCCTCGACAGCTTCGAACATCTTCTTGTTGATCTTACCGCTTTCACGATGCATCTCTATCTCCCATTCTGACTTTACTTCTCTCAAACTGTAAAGTAATGGAGTACAGTTCTCTATTTTGCCAGCGAGAGAAGCAATCTTGGAATTAATGAAAGAAAGCCTCTCAGCTGGAATTTTACCACTCAACATTGCAGGTTTTTTGGAACATCCTCTTTCCAGCACTGAGTCCCCTAATTCACCCATCCTTGGTTGTATAAAGGTGTCATGAGGAGAATCATCCCCTCCTGACTCGAATTTCGCCCTTCTTAGCGACCTTCTTACCCAATGAGTGGTATCAATTCCAGAACCATCTGCCCCAATGAGAAGCATTCCATTTTGCCTCCCTCCTGTGAGCCAGTAAAGCTCCACTGGATCATCAATCAACGCGCTTTCCATACCATGATTAGCAAGGATTACTGAAAGTGCCTTCTGACGTTCTTGTAGCTCCGTAACTGGAACTCGCCAGTCCTCTCCGTCGGGCCCAGAGATGAGGCCAACGTCCCAGTCCATGTGCCTCTTCTGGGCCTCCTCATCAAAGGTATTTGGGAAGATGATTGTTTAGAGTGACCCCAATGGCCATAGGTGAGAGTACTCTGGGACCCATCGTGACAGGAGTTCTGTCGCTCGATGACGTTTCCCTTGAGGGGAAGACCGTGCTACTTAGAGTCGACGTAAATTCACCTATTAATCCCGAAAATATGGAATTTATGGACGATAGGAGATTTACAGAATTTCTCCCTACTCTGGAAGATTTATCATCATCCAGGGTGGTAATAATCTCTCATCAATCTAGGCCTGGAAGACTTGACTTTACTTCTACGGAGCCGCATTCAAGATTGCTATCAAAGTTGACCGGTAGGAAGGTAGACTTCGTCCCCGACGTTTGCGGAGAATTAGCTATCGAGGCAATTAATTCAATGAGTGATGGGGATATTCTATTTCTCAACAACGTCAGAATGGTGGATGAAGAGAATACGATGAAAAAGTCTAGCCAAGAAGTATTGGCCACTTCCGAGATAGTGAGGAACCTCTCCGAAGTTGCTGATGCCTATGTCACCGATGCATTCGCAACCTCTCACAGGAGTTCTCCCTCGTTAGCGGGATTCACTGATGAGGTTCCTTGTATTGCAGGCAGGCTGATGAAGAGAGAGATTAATGCTCTGAGAACTGCCGTCTTCGATCCACCGAGGCCGTATGTGGCGATATTGGGGGGAATAAAGTGTGACGACTCACTAAGGGTCGCTAGGAATCTGATTCAGAAAGGAGCAGTCGACAGAATAGCAATGGTAGGTGTTGTTGGAAATCTAATGCTTTGGGCATCCGGTCATGACATCGGCGATAATAATAAGCAATTCATAAGAAATTCTCTTGGTGATGCATTTGAACAGACATGGAGAGATTCAGAGATGCTCGTAAAGGAGCATCAAAAGCTACTCTTCCTGCCTTCTGATGTGGCCATCGAAGAGAATGGCTCAAGAACTAATATAGGAATAGACGAACTTCCAACGAACTACCCCATCTACGATATAGGAATTGATACGATGATGAGGATGAGGCCCCTGATCATGGAAGCTAGATGCTTGCTCTGGAACGGACCAGCATCTTACTTCGAGAAGTCAGCTTTCGCCTATGACACAGTTGAGATAATGAACATGTTTACCGAAGCTCAAGGAATCACGATTGTAGGGGGCGGCCATACGAGTGCACTCTTCAACCAGAGGGGAAAGGCAAGCGAGGTAAGTCACAATAGTACTGGAGGAGGAGCAGTTCTATGCATGCTTTCTGGAGATAGAATGCCTGTCTTTGAGTCCCTAGAGAGGTCTGCACTCAAGTTTAGGCCTCTGCTAAATTCACTAGGAATCAGCTCCGAAAAATAAGTCTGGAGCCACTGGGGAGATTTGAACTCCCGGCCTTCTGATTACGAATCAGATGCTCTACCAGGCTAAGCTACAGTGGCAGTAACCTTTCCAGATGTCCTACTACGATAAGAGAATCGGTTCAAAAATACAAATCCGAATCATTCTCTTAAACAAATATAGAATAAAATCCAGTTCAAATTGCCGTAGGTAATACTAAGACGTGAACTCCAATGGCAGTACATGGATGAAGAACCACAGCAAGACGACTCCGGAAGCGGTACCCTCGAGGGAACGCCAGGAACTATGAGTGATCAAGCAAACCAGAACGCATACCAACAAACAATGGCATATGCCCCAGTCAAATCCAGTATTCCAAAGGTCTTTGGAGCATTTATGATGATTTACGGGGTAATCATGGGATTACTCGGCATACTCGGAATCTTTGGTACAGGAACAGTAATTGCTGATTATGAATCAGCCGGTATTACTATCTCAGGCCTTCAGACTGCATGGTTCTATCTCTCTGCAATAGGAGCTGGACTATTAGTGAATGGAGCTGTTGCCTATGGCGGTTTCGAG
>MDTG01058678.1_pt1 | contig 13710 bp, 11 predicted proteins | sample 811421 | NCBI WGS metagenome assembly MDTG01 (sample SAMN05326645, study PRJNA326480) | marine metagenome | isolation source: seawater | place: Pacific Ocean: South East | collected 2011 | reverse complement strand
TGAAGAAAACATTCTTTTTGAGAGATTTGAGCAGTTTTTAGACATTTCATTAATATTTTTATTGTTATCAACTAAATCTATAATTTTTTCAACAATTTTATCAGCTTCTTGGTTGCACAAGGCAACACCTATATGATTATTTTTGATAATTTCTATCAAGTCGTTACCGGGATTTACAGATGCAAATACAGGTAAACCATAAGTAATATAAGAAATAAATTTACCTGGGATATTTTGTGTAGTATGAGAAGGTTCAAGAAGAACTAATCCATAATTACATTGACTATATAGTCCTTGCATTTCATTTTGAGGAATTTCATCATGAAATAGTGTATTAGTTAATTTATATTTTTTAGATAGTTCAACTATTTTTTGTAACTCGCTTCCACTACCGACAAATAAAAAACCAATATCATTTCTTTTTTTATCAAGCTTATTTATAACACTTAAAAATCTTTCGACCCCCTGAGCAACTCCAATATTTCCGGCATAAACAAATATCTTTTTTCTAGATAAATTAGTATCTTCTATCGAGATAGAGCACTGTTTTATTCTATCCTTGTATGTAAGCCAATTATGTAAAAGCTCTATCTTAGGGTGATCTTTTCTAATAAATTTTTCAATATAAGTTGAACTGGATTTTGATTGATATCCTATTGTATTAGCCACTGAATACTGGAAGCGCTCATTAAGTTTAAAAAAATAGTATGGAAAACCTTTCCTTATAATTCCCATATCTAATGCCCATTTAGGAAATATGTCTCTTAGAATTAAATAAGTTTTACAACTATTGTGTTTTTTTAACAAATATATTAATGGGCCAAAAAAAATAGATGGAGAGTACCAGACAATGCCATCATATCTTTGACGAACTAGCTTATTTTTAGAGAGATTAATATAAATTATAAAAGGCATAATTAATTCAAAAAAAGTTCTTTTAAAGTAATTCTTATTTTTAATTGATGGTGTTGAGACTCTGATGACCTCGACGCCTTTATCCATTTTTATTTCTAACCCATTTTCTAGCCCTGAATCAGGGACAATAACACTTACAGAATGTTTTTTCTCGCATAGCGAATTTGCTAAATCTTCCATCATAATTGCAGCTGAACTTTTTTCAGGCATGTAAGAGTCGGCTATAAGCGCAATTCGCATTTATTTTATTAAATTTCTTTATGCCAGACTTTTCTATTAATAAAGCCGGTATAACTTAGAATAATTCTAGTCACTTTATCTGAAACGTTATTTGGTGAATAATCAGAAACAATTTCTAAAAGTCTTTCTTTATCTCTTGGCTGGTCCTCAAGAAGTTTAAGGGCATTAGAGACTGACTCAACATCCAATCCGGTCATGATGACCGAAGCTTCCTCAAACCCTTCGGGACGTTCATTAACTTCGCGAATATTCAATGCAGGAAAATTAAGAATTGAAGATTCCTCAGTGATAGTTCCGCTGTCAGATAGAACACATTTCGCCTTTTTTTGTAATTTTATGTAGTCAAAGAAACCAAAAGGTTTAAGAAAGTGTATTAATTTATTAGATTTGATTTCCAGATTATTTAGTCTCATCTTAGTTCTTGGATGTGTAGAAAATATAACTGGTAGTTTATAAGTATCAGCTAAGTGGTTAAGAATATTTAATAACTTGGCTAGATTTTCATCAGAGTCAACATTCTCTTCTCTGTGAGAGCTTACAAGAAAGTACTTATATTTATCTAAATTTAGCTTTGATAGGATATTCGATGACGAAATGTCTTCTGAATAATGATCTAAAACCTCTTTCATTGGACTTCCAGTCTTTATAACTTGATCTGGAGCTAACCCTTCACGTAAAAGATATTCACGAGCAATCCCGCTATATGTAAGATTGATATCAGCAGTGTGATCAACTATTTTTCGATTAATTTCCTCTGGCACACGCATATCAAAACATCTATTTCCAGCTTCCATATGAAATATAGGTATCTTCCTTCGCTTTGCTGGAATAGCCGAAAGACTACTATTTGTATCTCCAAGTATCAATATTGCATCAGGACACTCCTTTTCAAGAATTTTGTCACAAGAAATAATTACTTGGCCGATAGTATCTGCAGCATTTTTGCCGGCAGCTTCAAGGAAAAAATCTGGTTTACGGATGCCCATTTCTTTAAAAAAAACTTCATTGAGCTCATAGTCAAAGTTTTGACCAGTATGAACAAGAATGTGTTCACAGTATTGATCTAATTTAGAAATAGTACGAGATAGGCGAATAATTTCAGGCCTTGTTCCAACAATAGTCATTACCTTAAGCATTTAATGATTCCTTTATAAAATCAAGTTTAGAAAGAAGATCTTTTACTTCTTGAATATTCAGTCTTTTAGTATTGTGCGACGTATAGTCATCGATAGATGAAACAGAAGTCTCGCCTTCGCTAAAAAACTTATTGTAATTTAGATCTCTATCATCCATTGGAACCCGATAGTATTGTTCCATAGTCTCTGCTTTTGACATCTCTTCTCTAGATAAAAGAGATTCATATAACTTTTCACCATGCCTTGTTCCAATTACTTTTATTTTTGATTTAGCATCAAATAAGTCTATTAATGCATCTGCTAAAACTTTAACAGTTGAAGCAGGTGCTTTTTGGACAAAAATATCACCCTGTTTTGCATTTTCAAATGCATGAATAACTAAATCCACAGAGTCCTCTAAAGACATTAGAAATCTTGTCATCTCAGGATCTGTTATCGTCAATTCTTTATTATCCATAATTTGATTTACAAATAGAGGTATAACCGAGCCTCTTGATGCCATTACGTTTCCATATCTTGTTGCGCAGAGTATTGTTTCATCATTTCTCTGCATTCGAGCTTTTGCAACCATTAACCTTTCCATCATTGCTTTTGACATTCCCATAGCATTGATAGGGTATACAGCTTTATCAGTACTTAATACAACTACTCTTTCAACTTTTCTTTCTATAGCGGCAGAGATTACATTATCAGCACCAATTATATTAGTTTTAACTGCCTCCATTGGATAAAACTCACAAGAGGGAACTTGCTTCAATGCTGCAGCATGGAAAACAAAATTTACTCCATTCATGGCATTATAGATGCTGTCATAATCCCTTACATCGCCGATAAAAAACTTAACTTTTTCGTTGTTAAGATTAATTCTCATATCTTCCTGTTTTTTTTCATCTCTGCTAAATATCCTGATTTCTTTAAAATCAGTATTAAGAAACCTTCTCAGAACAGCATTTCCAAATGATCCTGTTCCTCCAGTAATTAATAAAACTTTATCGTTATACATTTTTTTACCTTTCTAGATTAGCCAAATTTATTCATTGACCGAACCAATTCAATCCATGGTTTCGGATTATAACCTGTTTCTTTTTTAAATTTTGAAGAGTCTAATGACCTATCAATTATGTAATCATTACTTTCTCTAATATTTATATCTTTTTGATATACCTTCGCAACCAGCTTAAGCAGATCATACTTACTTATTGGATTCGCAGATAGGTGATAAACTCCTCTTAAATGTTGATTTGGTAATATAAAATCCCTAATGATCTTTGCTATTTCAACAGTTGGTAGACCAGAGAAGATTGCTCTTGTGAAGCCTTTAACCTCTTTTTCTTGAGAGAGGAACCAATTAATTAAGCTTCTATTTCCGTTAAGCTCGTGTCCTATGATAGAGGTTCTGAGAGTTATTGCATTAATGTAATCAACTTCTCCAAGTCTCTTGGTAATCCCATACATGTCCTGCGCATCAGGAATATCGTCTTCTTTATACATGCCCTTATTGCCAGTGAAAAGACAATCAGTACTCATATGAATTAGTCGTGCATTTTTCTCTAAACAATATTTAGCGATTTGGTGAGGTAAAAGTGAATTAATTGGAATGGTTACTAAAGGATCATTCACGTCATCTAATTGCTTTACAACTCCAATGCAATTTACCACAACATCTGGATTAATAGAGTTTATAAGTTTTCTAATAGAGTTAAAGTTGTTAGCATCAATATTTGGAATTAATAATTGATGAAGTTCGGATGGTATATATTTTAATGAAGAAGATGATCTAATTGTTCCGTAAACATTAAAATTAGATTCTGAGAATAGCCTTAAAACCGCATTGCCCAACATACCTGAAGCCCCAAGAACTAATAATGTATCTTTTGTATCTTTCAATTAAATAAAAATAAATAAGTTTAATGCAATAAATCTTAACACTCTTTTTTATATAAATAAGTCTAATGAATGCAATTTACAACAAAAAAAGTCTTTATTAATTTCCATCATTTATTCCGATGAGTAAAATCATCCAAATTTTTGTATAGGATATCTAATGCGTGTTTTTCGTCATCATTTTTAATAGCATTCTTAAGCTCATCAATAAGTTTTGTGATTGTTTCAAAACTAAGAGAGTCTTCGTTTGCGCACATTATTTTTTCATGAGATGTTTTTGATACATTATTGCCAATTAGCAGCTCTTCATATAATTTTTCACCTTTTCTTAACCCGGTGAATATCACTTCAATGTCTCCGCCTGAATTTTCATTTTTAATAGAGAGTCCAGATAGTTTTATCATTAGCCTAGCTAGATCATAGATTTTAATTGGCTCGCCCATATCAAGAACAAAAACCTCACCTCCAGAAGTCATAGATGTCGATTGAATTACAAGTGCAGCTGCCTCAGGTATGCTCATAAAATATCTTGTAATATCCTTATGTGTAACGGTAACTGGGCCTCCAGATTTTATTTGCTCAAGAAAAAGAGGTACAACAGAACCTGAAGATCCTAAAACATTCCCAAAGCGAACCATGCTATAAATAGTTCTTTTATTTTTATTTTTTTTATTTTCAGAATCATTAGCTTGGAGCATTAATTCACATAATCTTTTAGTTGCTCCCATTACATTTGTTGGTCTAACTGCTTTATCTGTAGAAATAAAAACAAATTTTTGAATACTACTCCTTTGAGCAAATTCTACGAGGGCATGTGTTCCGAGAACGTTATTTTTAATAGCCTGTAAAATGTTCTTTTCTACCATGGGAACATGCTTGTATGCAGCAGCATGAAAAATAAAATTTATGTTATGTTGCTTATGAAGAGAATCTAATAAATTTCCATCGAGAATATTTCCTGTAACTGAAACTACTTCGCATTCAATTTGTTTTGATTCAAGTTTTCTCTCAATTTCATAAAGCGAATATTCTGAAATGTCTAATAAAATTATTTTTTTTGGGTTTAGGTTAAAAATCTGAACACATAACTCACTTCCAATACTTCCTCCAGCACCAGTTATTAATATCACATCACTTGAAGAAATAGATTTTTGTAGCAAATGTCTTTTTGGATATATAACATCTCTTCCTAATAGGTCATTAATTGTAAAATCTGTTAACGAATCGACTGACTTCTTACCAAGGATAATATCCTCTAATGGGGGTACTTTAGTAATTTTTAGGTCCATGAATGAAAGCATCTCAATAATATTGATTTTCTTTGCATTTGAAATACTAGGAATAGCTAAAGCAATTTCTTTTACATTCATTCTTGATGAGTACGACTCAAGTTGGTGTGTAGAAATTATTGGCACTCCGCCGCTTGACCGTCCTATTAAAGATTTATCATCATCTATAAAAAAACATATTTCATAATCTTTAGACTTTGATAAAGCTGAGTAGAGCATGTTGCCGGCAGCACCTGCGCCATAGATGCCTATCTTTCTACCACTGACTTTGTTTTTTAAAAAAAAGTTCTTAAAAAAACTTCTATAAGAAATAATACTTACTGTAGAAAGAGAAAAAGAGCATACAAAAATTGCAATTCCACTATCAGCAATAAAAATAATTATAGAATTTGAAAGAATTGAGCTTAAAACAAGTTTATTAAATACAATTGAAATATCTGTTTCACTAAAAATATCCTTATAAAAACCTAATAAATTCAAAACTAAAACAAATAACATTCCTATAAAAATAAGATTCAAGGTCCAAATTTGCACATATCCTAAGATGATTATTTGAGACAGAAATATAGCGAAAGTTACTAAAATATAATCTATAAAAATGAGTAGGAATCTCTTTGATGCTGTGGATAATCTTTGGATTTTTCTAAAATAGTTAATCATGTATCAGTATAAAATGTTTTTTTAACTATATTTCTTCTATAGACCTATGCCAGATAATATTTCTCACATTTGACAATGTTTTTTCGTAGTTCTGAGTTGTATCAACACTAACCATTTGAGAGAACTTAAAATCTATTTGTTGCGCAAGTTTGTATCTCATTCTTACAAACTCCTCCGGTTCGGGTTTATCTCTTTCACTATTTCTCTTAAGAGTGACTTCCAGAGGTGCCTCAGCTTTGATCACAAGATCAGGCTGAGGAATATTTAAATAATTATTAATCTCTAAATTAGATAAATATCTTAAAAACGATGATTTGCCATCTATTCTTGGACCATCCATACTTACTGAGGGATATCTATCAGTTATTACTATTGCTCCCTGCATTAACATACGAAAATATTTTTTCATTGTATGCCTTCTATCAATTGAGTCTAAAAGAGAAACTACTGGATTTGGTTTATTTGCTGCAACAGTATTTAATTTAGTTGAAGATGATTTTGGAGAATAAAGTTTAATTCTTTTCTTAAGGTAAGAATAAATATTTATTAAAGTCCATATTGGTTTAGTTCTCCAATTTTTTTTAGGCTTGCCAAGATGAATATGCGCAACATCAAATCTTTCATCCAACCACGCATAAATATCTTTGGATAAAGTGGATTTTCCACTTGCCTCTGACCCCACAAATGCAATTAAAATACCGCCAGGAAAAACATATCTGTTTTTTCTTTTGAAATTAAGCTTACCCTTGATATATGCAATAAGAAATTGATATGTTCTGGTAATTTCAGCAGTAATAGAATCTTGAACTATTTGCTGAAATGATCTTCTCATTTGAAGGCCTAAATTAATCTTCCTAAATATTGATTCCTCATACTCAAGGCATCGGAGAGATTTTTTAAAGAGTGCTAAATCCAATTCAGGAAGCCAATCAACAACCATTTTGTACATAAGTTCATTATCAACTCTTTCTAAAAGCCAATTAAGTTCAGCTGAGATATTACTGATATCTCGATAAAATAAGAAATTCTCAACTGGAGAAGGTTGCTCAATAAGCTTTCTTATTACAAAAAGAATACAATCAGCCTCAGCACATGGAATATAAACATTTGTATCTAGATCCTTGTGGCGATTATTTAAAAACATTTTTTCAACCCTAATCCAGTGATTCTTTAAGATAGACCCGCCTGTTACAATCTTAAAATAGACATGCAAATGAACCAAAAGTCCAGTTTCCGGATCTGCCGCAAAATAGTGATAAACATAGGGCGTAGCAGCAATTCCTCTATCGTGAGCCATCCTAAAGCCGAATTGTGAAAGAGTTTCATTAAATTTATCAATTGAGCATGAACTAACAAGCAAATCTAGATCATCAACACCATTCACGGCAGGCACAAGGTTATTATTACTTTTGAAATGACAATACCTAATTTCATTGATGTTTAAATCATCAAAGAAAGAAAGTATAAATTTGTTCATGGTTAATTCCAAAAATAAGTAGATTTAATTGATTATTTTAGCACCGACTTAAAAATCTAGTGACAAAATATTTATAGTATTGTCCTCTAAGATTTTTTTATTAGATGTCTAAGGAATTTATCTTTAATATCTTCATAAGATTCTTTGTCTAGGTCAAAGTGAATTCCCGCTTTTTGATCATCAATAATCAAAGATATTATGGAGAATAAATTGTGAGAATGATAAACAAAATCATAAAATTCCTTATCAGATTTTATTCTTGGCGAAAAATCCCCTCTAGTTCTTAACTGATTAATCAACCTATCTTTTGTAGCTGTTAATAACACAATTAAGTCAGGCTCTGGGCAAAGTTCAAAAAAAGTTTCAGCTTCCTTTTTGTCAGCACAAAAATATGGGGAACAGAGAAAATTATGAGCACTATGGACTAATCCTTCATCTACCAAAACTATAATATTGTTAAAAATTTTTCTCTCGAGAAAATGCCTAATTCCAGATTTTCTTATGAAGCTTCTTAGAAGTGCAAGTTTTTCAAAGGCTGATGTCTGGTTCTTAAAAATATTTTTTAATGCAAAAAGTGAAAAACTAATGTTTCTAAAAAAGAAAAGAACAAACCATGGGAATATATATACGTCAGTATATATGTTATGACTTTCTAAATTGCTAATACAATTAGGGATATGTTTAGAGTAATTTCTTTTAGATACAGAAACTGTGCCAGTATCAAACCCATTTTTTGATAGCTCATTTAGAATTTTATTAATAAATGTGGACTTACCAACTCCGGATGGTCCTGTAACCTCAACAATCAAATTAAACTTTTCCTTGCAACAACATAAATTATTTTATGATTGAAATCGACTTTTGATTCGTCCAATTTTTCTCGATAAACTTTTTTTATGTTTTCTTTTGTTATATTTTTTGTTAGTGGCTCAAGATCTCCTAGATATTTTAACCTTAATTTTATCCATATTCCTTTTCCAATGTCTGTTCTATAAAAAAGGTATTTCAATGAATCTTTAACAAAGGCTTTTAACCTATTTATAAATAAATTCCTTGTGGTTGTTGGGAAGGCTCCATAAAATTCTGAAGTAAATCCAGCTTTTTTTAAAATATTGTTAAGTTGAGGAACTGAATAATATTCAGTTGTATATGGTGCCGCGCAAAATCCAGGGATATCTTTATTGCTTGTACAAAAAAATAATAGCCCATCATCCTCAAGACAACGATAAGCTTCTTTTAAAAAATCTTCCAGTGATAAATAATATATCATTGCTAATGCAATAATAACTTCGAAGCTATTTTCATCAAAAGGCATTTCATGAGCATCTCCATGAAATATTTCAGCACTTGCAAAATCTCTATTTCTAAGAACTTTTATGTTTTCACTAGAGAATTCTAAACCCTTATACTGCTTTGTTATTTTTTCAAGATAATTAATTCCTATTCCAGATCCAGGACCAATTTCTAAAATATTTTTTTCTTTAGAAAGCTCCCCTGCAAAAAAATATCTATCAAGGATTATTCTATGAGTTTGCTCATCATATAATTCATCAGGCATCTCTGTATCTTTATGAAAGTTTTCTGATTGGTTGTTAATCATTTTTAAATATTCTTAAAAAACTTTTCATCCATCTTCTTAGCTCTTGAAACCAATATATATAGTCATAATTTCCTAAAGCTTTTAATCGAAGTTGATTTAATGAGTCATCACCGGAGATCATAACTCTGCCAATAGCAAAAATATCTCCCTCTTTATGAAAAGTTGACCAAGAGGTTGTGCATGCAGATTTAAAACCTACCTCTCTAATAACCTGTTCCGCGAAGCTGGTAATATCTTCTTTTTGACCATTTGGATAAGCAAATAAATTTACGTTTCTGTTTAGATGACTTTCTAACTTTTCTTTAGATAACTTTACCTCCCTATAAACCTCATTATTTTCTAACTCTGATAATATTTTATGGCTGTTTGTATGAGCTCCAATAGTTACATACTCATTTTTATCCATTTCACAAATCTGATCCCAGCTACAAGGTCCAAAATCTTCATCATCTATCAACGAGATTTCTTGATCAATGAAAGAAGTTACTACAAAGATAGTTGCATGAGCACTGTACTTCTTTAATAATGGAAAAGCTATCTCGTAATTATCCTTATATCCATCATCGAAGGTTATTACAATGGGATTATTTATTTGTGAAGATTTATTGCCAGATATGATATTAACTGCTTGATCTAGAGAAATAATTGTATGATTTTCTTTAAGATATTTTAAATGCTCTTCAAAACTTTTGGGATTTAGTGAGTCCCCTTCAAAATTATCACTTAACCCTATACTGTGATAACACAGAATTGGTATTTGGGTCTTTTTATTTGAGCTATATTTGAGGAGACTATAAATCTTTGCAAAATTATTTTTTATCTTATTTTTACTTGATCTTGAAAACATAATGTTTTAACTACAAATTTTTTGAAATTTTAATCCATATTGGTTTTAAAAACCTATTATTCTTATATTTTTTTAGATTCTCAAATAAAGCAAGCGTTAGGTCATGTTTTAACTTAAAAAATAAGGACCTGAATGCAATTATTCTATAATTCTCATATGAATCATTTGCCCATTTCAATTTATATGCTTCATCACCTCCCATAAAATCAAATCGTTTAATTCCTGAATTAAAACATTCCTCAATTAACTGCATTAAATGAAAATTTCCAATAGATCCTTTTGGAAAAGATTTCTTAAATGAAGGAATCCAGTAATAATGAATTCCTTTATCTATTATTGATATAGATGATGAAACAATTGAATTGTCAACCTTAATAGCGCTTAATTCAATTTTCCACTCCAAATCTTTGGAGATAATAAGGTCCTTAAAGAATTTTATATTTTCAACATGATCAAAAATTGAGGTGCCAACTTTTTCAGATTGTCTGTTTAAATGGAAATCTACAAGGGCATCAAAAATTTCTAACTTATCTTCTGTTTTATCTGCAATTATAAATTCCCATTTGCTATAGTCGTTGTTTAAAATATTTCTTGTTCTTACCATTTCTGACCTTAAGCTTTTCTTTCTAGATTTAAAAAAGTCTGAAAATTTACCATTAATATGAATGAATGGATTGATATGTAGGCAGTGTATCTTTGAATAAGGTATATATTTTTGACATGCCCTTAAAATGCTTGATGCTGTTCTTGATGTTTCAGGCAATGTGCTAAGATCTAGAATATTCCAACTATTAAATTGAGATATTGTTTTAATCACTTTGTCTATGATCTCATCGGAATTTTTCTTCAATACAACGTCCGTGTAGTCAGCAAAAAAAGGATCGGACAGGAATGTTATCTTTTTATTTTTAAGGGAAAAAGGAGCTATGGCTGCTATGTTTTTAGAATCGTAAATGACCACTATTCTCATAAATTTATGATCTGCATAGCTTTTAATCCATCTATTATTCCATTCCCAAGAAAGAAATGGATTATTTATCTCGTTGGAAGCATTAATCTCAATCCAATCTTTTTTAAGCTTATCTAGTCCATTTACTGAGGATATTATTTTAGCTTCCATGAATCACCCTCATTGCTTTTGCATCTAGATGCTGCGAAAGATTTTCCATAATATATTCAAGCATTTTGATATCAATATCCTGATGAATGGGAATGCTAATGCATGTTTTTGCAAGACTGCTAATATATGAGAAGCGATCATCTTCTGGAGGTAGATTAATGGAAATCTCGGTTTCTATACCTGATTCTAAAAGAGCTTTACTGAGCGATTCTGGATCATCAACGATAACAGGAAAGCAATATGGTATGTCATGAGAATTTAAATTTTTGTACAAAGTTTTTATCCTATTATTCAAACAGAACTCTAATAATATTAGAAAATTTTGTCTTCTTATGTCCCTAATCTCTTCTAGATCTTCACTTAGAAAGTTTAAGTATGATTCTTTGGACATTCTACAAATTTCTATTTTTGGATCATGTATGACGTTTTGATGATAATTATTTATGTTCTTACTTTTGAAAAAATATAAAACTTTCTTTGGAAAAAAGCCCCTCATAATATTTTTTTTTATGCTTATTTTAATTTTATAAATAAACCTTTTTACATCTGATGGTTCATTGAGTTTATGATTGGAAAATTTAATTTTCCCATTTGTTTGTAACATTGCTCCATCACTTATTGAATGAAACTTCCATAAGCTAAAAATAGAAATATCGCCGTAAGAATTAAAATCATTAGAATATCCAGATAAAGCACAATCCTCTATTAAAATTATCCCTTTTTCATGACAAAAGTCTTTCAGCTCTGATAAATCATTCTTAATTCCGAAATAATGAATTACATAAACTGCTTTAGTTTCATCTGTTATATTTTCCATAACATTTTTTGGATCAAGCTTCATATCGATATCTAAGTCATAAAACTTAATTTCGATGTTGCTATCAAAGAATGGTTCAAGTATTGCTGAACACAAAGAAGGAGGCATTAAAATATGTTCCATATCCTTAAATTCTATTTCTTTAAGTACTAATTTAATTGCTTGACGACCTGACTCAAAAAATAAGTTTTCTTTTTTGTGGAGATAGTTTTTACTGTCATTACTTTGACACTTACATAATGAAACAGGCAAAAAAGGTATATACATTTTAAAAAAGGTAAGTACTCTTAAAGCAAAATGAGTATGTATAAATTTTAATCATATCTCTTTTTTAAGCTCATTTGTTGTATGAAACAGAAATAAGTCGCCCAAAAAGCTGTATTTATATGACTTTCATGAAAAAACCAAAATATTAGAGATGCAAATAAGCCATAAAGGATATATTTATGATGAAAGCTTTCGTTTAAACTGATAATTTTTTTTCTATTTACATAAATCAAAGCAAAGGGGGAAACGCATATTAAAAACAATAAGATAAACTGAAATACCCCCAGCTCAACTAAAGTTGCCAAGTAAACATTGTGCAAAGAAACTGGATAACCTATTCTTTCTTCAATCAAAACTTGGCTAGTTCCGTATCCATTTCCAATAAATATATTGTTCCATGGCAGTGTTGATATGGCATTAAAAATATCTGCTCTTATTTGAATAGAGCCCTCCTTATTTGAAGAAATTGATCCAACTTCTTGAGAATCAAAATTAAATGATCCCATTTGAAGGATAGTTATTGCAAAGAGTGTAAGAATTCCGCCAGCAACAATTGGTCTACCTAAAAAGGCTTTTCTGTATAAAATTAAATAATATACGGCAACGCTGAGTATTGCAGCCCTAGAGAATGTAAAAGCTAACGAAATTAAAAAAGATAAGCTATAGATGAGATTTACAGTTGAGGGAATTTTATGTAACTTTTTTTTATTCCAAATGTAGTCATTTCCTGCTATCGCTAATATTAAGAATGGAGCCCATCCATTTGGATTACCCATTCCTGATAAATTAACTGGTATTCCAAACTGCCATTCAATAATGCTATTAGATAATCCCCCATTAAACAAAGAAGCAAAAAATAATATTGATACAAAAAATGCTCCGTGAACAAAGCCCGTATAAAATGTATCTAATAAATCTTGTTTAGAGAAGGTGGCAAATATAAAGCCAATGAGAAGGTAATATATAAAACTTAATACCAAAACTAGTGCAACAGTCTCTCGAAGTGCGTGTATTAGCAATAGTAGAATAAAACAAATAAAAATTATAAAAATACTCTTTGAAAATAATATTTGTTTTGAGCTAAATAATCTTAAGATTAATAAAAATAATGCAACTAGAGGTGTTATTTTAAAACCTAAGATTTCACTAACAATACCTCCTAGGGGAAGTAAGAATGAAAATATATATAGAATTAGTCCCGTCAATGTAATTCAAAAAGTATCATTGATTCCGATTGATATAATATTTTTGAGTTTTCGTTTAACCATTCCCAATATATCTCGTTGCCATTGCTTATTTTAATACTATTTCCATATGATGAATTTATCATAAATAAATATTTGGCGCCTTTTTCTGTTTGATTGCGAATATGAGAAATAGGATTTTCATGATGCTTTAATGAAAATTGTTGTGTAAATTGATTTAAATAAAAATCATAAACTCCTGATGTTAGATTTT
>MDTG01369823.1_pt1 | contig 13711 bp, 9 predicted proteins | sample 811421 | NCBI WGS metagenome assembly MDTG01 (sample SAMN05326645, study PRJNA326480) | marine metagenome | isolation source: seawater | place: Pacific Ocean: South East | collected 2011 | reverse complement strand
TGTAATTCCTTGGTTTTTAAGTAAATTTAAATTTTTTCTGTCAACAAATCTTTTGTTTTTTAAATTAAATATCATTTTCTCATTTTCATCTTTTATACTGATTTTAACTTGTGTATCTCCATTTTTAGACAATATTTTTTCAATATTTTTAATTTGATTTGTATTATTAATAAAAATTTCTAAATTTGAAATCGGTTTATTAAATAAATTTTTAAGAGATGTAATTTTTTTAACATTAATTCTTTTAAATCTATTGTCATCATCTGAAAGATTTTTAGCTACAGTCAACAATAAAGAATTACCTTCTTTTAAAATATCTCTATTTAATTCCAAAACATCAGAAAAAATAAATAACTCAAAGACAGAGGTTAGATCAGTGAGTTTTATTATGGCGTATGAATTTCCTTTTTGAGTTTTTTTTTCTTGAATTTTAAGTAATGTAGCTGCAATATTTGTTTCTTCAGAATTTATATCTTTGTTAAAATCACTGAAATTTATAATTTTATAATCATTAAATACTTCTAAGAATTGATTTAAAGGATGATCAGATATAAAAAAACCTATTGACTCAAATTCTTTCGATAAACGGTCTTCAAAATTCCAATCTTCTATTTGCTCTATTATTTCATTTTGCTCTATATTATCATTTTGAAAAAGATCTATCTGATTTGCTACTTTATCTTCATATAAATTTTTAGATTTTAATATAATATTTGGTACAGAATTTAATAATGATTTTCTATTATTACTTAAGGAGTCAAAAGCACCTCCTTTTATAAGTCCTTCTAGTTGTAATTTATTTATATCTTTTGGGTTTACTCTCTCTATAAAATCTTTTAAAGATTTAAAATTCCCATTTTTTAATCTTTCATTTACAATATTAGATATTGCTTCATAACCAACATTTTTAATTGCGCCTAAAGCATAATAAAAATTTTTATTGTTAGATCTGAAATCCGCATAAGATTTATTAATATCTGGTCTTACTATTTTAATATTCAATCTTTTTAATTCTTCATAAAATTCACCAAGTTTATTTTGGCTAGATATATCCATTGTCATTGAAGCGGAAAAAAACTCATATGGAAAATATGTTTTTAAATATGCAGTTTGATAGGCAATGATAGCATATGCAGCTGCATGACTTTTATTGAACCCATATTGAGCAAAAGGCTCAATTTTTAAAAAAATACTTGCAGCAACTTCTTTATTTATTCCATTTTTTACCGCACCATCTATGAATCTCATTTTTTGTTTCTCTAATTCAGCTCTCTTCTTTTTTCCCATGGCTCTTCTTAAAATATCCGCCTCTCCAGCAGAAAAACCTGAGAGTTTTTGTGCAATTTGCATTACTTGTTCTTGATAAATAATAACTCCATAAGTTGGCTTCAAAATTTCCTCTAACAAAGGGTGAAGATAATCAGGTTCAACTTTGCCGTGTTTACAATCATTGTAAGTGGGAATATTTGCCATAGGACCAGGTCTATACAAAGCAACTAAGGCTATAATATCCTCAAGATGATTGGGCTCCATTTTCATTAAAGCTTCTCTCATACCAGCACTTTCTAGCTGGAACAGACCCACTGTGTTGCCACTAGTTAATAACTCAAAAACCTTTTGATCTTCATAATCAATATTGTCTATCGAAAACTTCTTATTATTTTCATTTGCGAGTTTTTCTGTTTTTTTAATTACAGTAAGTGTTTTTAAACCCAAAAAATCAAATTTTATCAAACCTGCATTTTCAGCAGAGTACATGTCAAATTGTGTTGATGGTAGTAATAAATTTGTCGAGTAATCTTTGTAAAGAGGTACAGTATCTGTTAATTTTTTGTCTGCAATTACTACACCTGCTGCATGTGTTGCAAAATTTCTATTCAGGCCTTCAAGTTTTAATGAAAGATCAGTTAATTTTTTTATTCTTGAGTCCTCTTTAATAAGTTTTAATAATCTAGGTTCATTATTTATACATTCTGTTAAGCTTTGAGGTCTTGATGGATCGAATGGAATCATTTTAGAAATACTATCAACAAAACCATATGATAAACCTAAAACTCTACCAACATCTCTAATGACCATTCTGGCTTTTAATTTACCAAAGGTGACTATGTGGGCTACGCTATTTTTGTATTTATTATTTAGGTATTCGAAAATTAAATCTCTTTTTTCTTCACAGAAGTCTATGTCGAAATCTGGCATTGAAATACGATCTGGATTTAAAAATCTTTCAAAAATAAGATTAAATTTAATTGGATCTACATCAGTAATTGAGAGGCACCAGGCTACTAGAGATCCAGCACCCGATCCTCTTCCAGGACCTACTGGAATATTATTTTTTTTTGCCCATTTAATATAATCAGAAACAATTAAAAAATAACTCGAATAATTCATTTCAATAATAATTTTGATTTCGTGGTCAAGACGAGCTTTATAGTTTAAAAATTTTTTACTATTAATAAAGTCTTGTTTTTTTAATTTAAAAATATTAATAAATTTTTCCTCTAATCCATCAAGTGAGTCTTTTTTCAAAATTTCATCTGCATTTCCCCCTTTGTCTGAACTTATATTTGGAAGAACAGGCTTAGAAGCTAATGGTCTAAAATTACATTTAAATGGAATATTGTAATTATTTTTAAGAGCCTGGGGTAAATCAGAAAATATTTCATTCATCTCAATATCTGTTTTCAAATAATGATTATTTGAATATCTAATTCTGTTTTTTTCACTCACATAAGTTTTGTTACCAATACAAATTAATGCATCATGAGCCTCATGCATATCCTTCTCAATATAAAAAACTTCATTTGTGGCTATTATTGGAATATCTAACAAATTAGACATTGATAAGTTAAATCTTTCGAATAATTTTTCGTCCTGATCACCATGCCTTTGTACCTCGATATAAAAGTCATCTAAGTATTTTTGCTTTAAAATTTTATAAATATTTTCTATGTCTTTAAGCCTACCTTTAGTAAATAGTTTTCCTATCAATCCATAAATCGCTCCTGAAAAAATTATTATATCTTCACCAGATTTTAGAAGATCATCGAATTTACAATGATTTTCCGAAATTCCATTGTTTTCAATATAAGATTTAGACGATAATTCTATTATACTTTTATAACCATTTTCGGATTTAGCGATTAAAGGTATTAATCCAATTACACCCTCAAAATTAAAATTTATTTGTGTACCTATAATTGGTTGGGTACCAGATTTAGATATGTTCTCAGAGAATTCCAGAGCACCACAAAGATTTTTTGAATCTGATAAGCCAATTGATCTTATTTTATTTTTTTTACAATATTCAGCTAAATCATTGATACGAACAGCACCTTCACAAATTGAATATTGGGTATGAATTTTTAAATGATTAAATTTATTTAAATTTTGCATTGATTGAATTAATTTTACCATCAATCATGTCTATTTTACAATCCGACAATTTAGCAAATTCTCTATTATGGGTTGCAAAAATTATTACCCTGTCAAACTTTTTTAAACCCAATAAAATTTTGAAAACATTTTTTGCAGCCGCAAAATCCAAATTGCCTGTTGGTTCATCTGCAAGAATTATTTTTGGATGATTTATTAATGCTCTTGCAATTGCTATTCTTTGATTTTCGCCACCTGATAATTCTGTTGGCATGTGTAACAACCTCTTTGATAATCCCAATTGAGAAATAATTTTTTTTGCATTTTGTTTAGAATATTCTACACTTTTTCCTGACGCTAGACCTGCAAGCATTACATTTTCTAGTGCATTGAAATCGGATAGTAAATTGTAGTTTTGATATATAATCCCAATATTATTAGCTCTAATTTTGTCGTTATTATTTTTATCTTTAAAGTCAATATTCTTGTTATCAATTGTTAATAAACCAGAAGTTGGGTTATCTATTAAGGATAATATATTTAACAAAGTAGATTTACCAGATCCTGATGGCCCTGTAATAGAATAAACCTTTCCTTTTATAAAATTAAAACTAAAATTTTGGAGCGCTCTTATTTTATTTTTAGAAAAATAATTTTTATTTATTTTATTTAAAGAAATATAATTATTCATATTTTAGTGCTTTTATTGGATCTAATTTTGATGCTTTAATTGCAGGGAAAATTGAGGCAATTATAGTTGCAGAAATTGAACATAAAGAGATTAACAATATAGAGCTCATATCAATCTCTGATGGCATTTTACTCAAAAAGTAAATTTCCTCTGGAAATAATGAAATATCAAAAATGTTACTTAAGAAACTTCTAAAATTTTCAATATAAACAGAAAAAAGAATACCAAAAATTATCCCGATAACAGTTGCTGTTGTTCCAATAATAAAACCTATTAAAAAAAAAATTTTTGTAATTGATTTGTTGAGAACTCCAATTGATTTTAGTATTGCAATTTCTTTTGTCTTATTTTTAACTAATATTGTCAAACCTGAAATAATATTAAATGCAGCAACAATTATTATTAATGAAAGAATAATAAACATAACATTTCTCTCAACTTTTAAGGCTGAAAATAAGGATCTATTCAAATCAGCCCATGTGTAAATAAAGTTATTAGGAAATATATTTTGAAATTGACTTTTGGCCTTGTTGATTTCGGTTGGATTTTTTAAATAAATTTCAATATTTCTGTCAGACTTACTGTAATTCATCAGGCTCTCTAGTGAATTAATATTTAAAAAAGCTACATTCTGATCAAACTCTACTAAACCACTTTTAAATATGTAGGAAATTGTATATTTTTCTTGTTTAGGTAAATTACCAACTAAAGTTTCCTCTCCTACTGGAGACATTAACAAAATAGTGTCACCTATATCAAGATTTAAATCAAAACTTAGTTCATTTCCAATTATAATTTTTTTTTCCCCAAAAATTTCTTTATTTTGTTGAAAATTTAAATCTTTAAAAATTTCTAAAGATTTAAAATCTTCTATCCTATAACCTCTTAATGATAATCCCTTTGTAAAATTTCTATTGATAAGTACGGCTTCACCTGTATTTGTTTGCAAGATATTTTGATATAGATGTTTTATTTCTTCTAATTTAGGCATTTTAATATCTTGATCAATATTATCAGTTTGAATAACTATATGAGAGTTAAAACCAACAATTTTATTGACAAGCTCAGATCTAAAGCCATTCATAACCGACATAACAATAATCAATACTGCAACGCCTAAAGAAATTCCAATAAACGAAAATATCGAAATAACATTTAAAAAACCGTCTTTTTTTCTAGTTTTTAAATATCTAAATGCTATTTTTTTTTCTATATGTGAAATCAATTTATACTTTACTTTGATTTATAATTTTTGATATTTCATCAATTGATAAATTTTTAGATTCTTTACCAATTTCTTTAAATTCAAAAGTATCACTTTCATTCTTGTTGCCAATAATAATTTGAAATGGGATACCAATTAAATTAAACTTTTTAATTTTTGATGAAAAATTTTCGTCTGTGTCGTCTATTAAAAAGTCGATATTTTTATTTTTTAAATACTCAGAGATTTTTTTAGCCTTATCTAAATTAGAGGAATCATTTTTGGAAATTAAAGGTAATATTGCACAATCATATGGAGAGACAGAAATTGGCCACTTCATGATTTCATCTTTATCATTATATTTTGCCTCAATTATGGCACCAACTAACCTAGAGACACCTACGCCATATGAACCCATTTTAACAAATTCTTTTTTGCCTTTATAGTCAACAGATGCATTCATTGGTTTAGAATATTTGTCGCCAAAATAAAATATGTGACCAACTTCTATACCTTTTGTTTTAAGTCTAAATTCCTCTGGAACTTTTTCTTTAAATTCATTATCATTATATTTTTCGTCAGTCGTAGCATAATAAATTTCAAATTTTTTTCTTAAATTTTCAAGAGATTTTTTTTCAATTTTAGTATTATGACTTTCAACCTCAAAAATTCTTTTATCTGTGTAAATTTTACTCTCACCTGTTTCAGCAAGTATAATAAATTCATGAGATAAATTTCCACCTATTGGACCAGTGTCTGCTTCCATAGGTATAGCGGAAAGTTCTAATCTTTTAAAAGTTCTTAAATATGAAAGAAAAAATTTGTTATAAGAAAAATTTGCCTCTTCATCATTTATATCAAATGAATAAGCGTCTTTCATATAAAACTCTCTACACCTCATAATTCCAAACCTAGGTCTTAGTTCGTCTCTAAACTTCCACTGAATATGATACATCAATTGAGGTAACAACTTATATGATTTAATACTAGACCTGAATATATCCGTGATAAGTTCCTCGTTTGTTGGTCCATACAACATATCTCTACCTTGTCTATCCTTTATTCGAAGCATTTCCTCACCATAATCCTCATATCTTCCACTTTCTCTCCATATTTCACTTGATTGTATTGTGGGCATTAAAATTTCTTGAACACCTATTCGGTCTTGTTCTTCTCTTACAATCTGTTCTATTTTTTTCATAACCTTAAATCCTAGAGGCAACCAAGAGTAGATACCTGCTGACGACTGTTTGATCATTCCAATTCTTAACATTAATTGGTGTGATTTAATTTTAGCTTCTGTAGGGTTATTTTTTAAAATTGGTATAAAGTTTTTCGAAAAGTACATTAATTTAAAAGATTTCTAATATTTAATAATTCATATTTAACAAGTATATATATAATTATAAAAAGTATAGAGGTAATTAAAGTAGAATAAATAAACTTTTTTATGATTTTAGGATTTTCTGGTGCACCGGCATCACTTCCCTTGATAATTGATTTTTTTTCTCTGTTTACATCTATTGGTAGTAAAGAAAAGAATATTATCCACCAAAGAATAACGAAAATTACAATAGATCCTGTTATACTCAATTAAACCCTCACAAGATTTATATTTGTAATAGGTTTCTTTCCTGTTTTAGCCTTTGAGTACTTTTTACAAGCAGTCTTAAGAGCGTCGATTAAATTATTCTCTTGTTTTTTGTTTGTTAAAGAAAAACCCCTTGTCGTTTTATCAATTTCTTCTTCAAGACCATCATTAAATTCACTATTTTCAAATACAGGTAACCCTTTATATGTAAATATAGGTTTATTGTGAATATTTCCTTTTGGAGTAATTAATATAGTAACTTCAAGAAAACCATTCATTGAGATATTCCTTCGTTCTTTAATTGATGTTGAATCTTCCTCCACACTTATATTACCATCAACATATAATTTACCACTTGGAGCTTTATCGTAGACTACTGGCCTTTCTCCTGGGTAGAGTTTTACTATATCACCATTTTCTACTTGAACAGTATGAGGAACCTGCATCTCTTTAGCAAAGTTTATATGCTCTATCATGTGTCTATGTTCACCATGTACTGGTATTATACATTTTGGTTTTATCCAACCGTACATTTCTTTTAAATCCTCCCTATTTGGATGTCCAGAAACATGAACAAATTCATTCTCCTCTGATATTACCTCAATACCATCTTTAACAAGCTGATTATGAAGTTTATAAAGTTTTTTTTCATTACCAGGTATTATTTTAGATGAAAATATTACAGCATCATTCTTTTCAATAAATACATCTGGATGAATATTTTTTGCAATTCTATTCATTGCTCCCATAGGTTCACCCTGGCTACCTGTACACAAATAAACAATTTTATTTCTAGAAATATTTTTGACATCTCTAGAATCAATAGGGTCAATCACATTATTAAGATATCCACATTGTTTTGCAGCCTTATAAATTCTGTGCATTGATCTACCTACTAAAGAAATTTGCCTACCTGTTTTTTCAGCACAATAGAATATGGATTCCATTCTAGCTACATTTGATGCAAATGATGTAACTATTATTCTTTTCTTTAAGTTACTCATTATATTCATTAAACTTTTTCTTACATCTAATTCTGATCCGGATTTGCCAATACTAAAAACATTTGTTGAATCGCAAATCATAGCTAGAACACCCATCTTTCCAATTTCTTTAAGCCTTTTGGAGTTAATGTCTCCACCAATTAGTGGGTTTGGATCAATTTTCCAGTCGCCTGTGTGAAGTATATTGCCCGCTGGCGTTTCTATTCTTAAACCGTTTGGTTCTAAAATTGAGTGAGTTAGAGTTATAAACTCAATCTTAAAAGGTGTTAAGTTTAATGTGCTATTTAATTCAACAACTTTCAGGTAATTTGAAATATCAATTTTTTTTTCCTTAAATTTTTCTGTAATTAACACACTTGTAAATGGGGTTGCGTAAATATTACATTTTAATTTTGGCCATATGTGTGCAATTGCTCCTATATGATCCTCATGCGCATGAGTTAATACAATACCCAAAAGATCATCTTTTTTATCTACAATAAAACCCGGGTCAGCGTAAATTAAATCAATTCCTGGGATACTATCATCAGCAAAGGTAACGCCAATATCTACTATAATCCATTTTCTATTTTCAGGTCTTCCATATGCAAAAAGGTTCATATTCATTCCAATTTCGCCAGATCCACCTAATGGACAAAATATTAATTCATCTTTCATTTGGATATATTTTTTTTCATAATTTTAATTAATCCTAGTTTTGTTAAATCTTTAACTTCTTTAGTTTTAAATTTAATTCTATTTTTAAATAAGTAAGCCAAACCTCCTGTAAGAACAATTTTAAATGATCTTTTAGTCTGTTTCTTAATTAAATAAATAATATTGTCAATTAATCCTATGTACCCCCAATAAAAACCTGATTTAACTGCCTTTGAGGTATTTGTTCCTATTACATTTGATATTTTTGTTAGTTGAATTGAAGGAATAAGCGATGCCCTTAATGTAAGGTTTTGTAGAGAAAGGTTAACGCCAGGTGCGATTACACCTCCTAAATAGTTTTTTTTTACTACTACATCAAATGTTGTTGCTGTACCGAAATCGATAATTATATAATTTTTTTTATTATCAATCATCCCGATTGCATTCGCTATTCTGTCAGAGCCAACTTGAATTCGATTTACTTTAATGTTTATTAGCTTTTGAAGATTTAATTGTTTAATCTCTATCAAAGGACTTGTTTTAATATTTTTTTTAAAAAATAATCTTATTTTATCTAGAGCATTTGGTACAACGCTACTAAAAAGAATTTTGTTAATATAAATCTTTTTTTTTTTAAGAAATTTTAATTTTAAATTTAAATATTTGTTAGATAATAGTTTTGTTTTTAAAACAAATTTTTTTATTAATTTATATTTATAGTCAACTAAAAAAATTTTTACATCAGTATTTCCTATATCTCCTAATAAAAACATGTCAGATATTTATTTTATTTCTCTCATAAGCTTTCTTTATATACTTGCTTACTGTGAATTTGTTAATTTTTTTTTTTTCTATAATTGTTTAAAAAATCTGTTGAATAATTGGTTATTTTTGGACTATTAACGATATTAACACCGATACCAATAATTATATATTTTCTATTTTTATTATGTACTATTTCTTGAAGTATCCCACATATTTTTTTTTTTTTGATTAAAATATCATTAGGATATTTTATAGTAATTTTTTGAGAAGAAAATTTCTGGAGAGTTTTTTTTAATATGCTTAGATTTAATTTGCTGATTTCTTTGATTCCTTTTTGACTTTTTATTTCAAAGAATAAACTCATAAATAAATTTCCTTTTAAAGAAATCCATTTTTTTCCATATTTACCTCTACCATTTGATTGATAGTCTGATGTAACACAGCCTAATTTATTACCAGCTTTTATAAGTTGAATCGATTTATCATTCGTACTTTTTATTCTCTTAAAACTAAATTTTTTAAATATCATTAGATGACATTAATCTTAGATACGATTGTAATTAAACTATTGGGATACAGAAAGAAAAATAAAATAAAAATTGTAGATATTAGTAATGTAAATTTAAGACCCATAGTATGATCAGAGTCATACTTCTCCTTTGGTTCATCAAAATAAATTATTTTAATTATTCTTAAATAATAAAAGGCGGCAATGACAGTGGCTAACAATCCAATGATCGCTAAAAAATACATTGATTGCTCTATAACGGAGATAAAAATATAAAATTTAGCAAAAAAGCCTGCTAGCGGGGGAATTCCTGCAAGTGAAAATAAAATAATCAATAATGATAAAGAGATAATGGGGTGGTTTTTAGACAAACCTGATAAATCGTCAATGTTCTCATAGTAGCTTTGATTTCTTTTTATCATCAATAAGCATGTAAAAAATCCTAGGTTCATAATTGCATAAATAGAAATATAAAGTATTGAGCTTTGTATACCTTCATTTGTACCCGTAGAGAGACCAGCAATTGCATAACCTATATGGCTAATTGAACTATAGGCTATAAGCCTTTTCAAATTTTTTTGACCAATTGCAGCAACAGCACCAAATATCATTGAAGCAATAGACAAAAATACAATTATTGTTTGCCATTGTTCAATAATTTCTAAAAAAGGTACATACAAAAATCTTATAAATACTCCTAAAGCCGCTATTTTAGGAACAATTGCAAAAAAGAATGTAACCACTGTAGGTGATCCCTGATAAACATCAGGTGCCCACATATGAAATGGTACAGCAGATATTTTAAAAGCTAGCCCTACAAGAATAAAAACTATACCAAATGTAATTATATATTGCTCACCAGATAAATTATCTGAAATTTCATTAAAGTTTGTAGTTCCAGAAAATCCATAAATCAATGAACAACCATATAACAAAAGTCCTGAGGATAGTGCGCTTAAAACAAAATATTTTACTCCAGATTCAGATGATAATAGATTATCTCTATTAAAAGCAGCTAAAACATATAAAGATAAAGATTGTAGCTCTAACCCAATGTAAAAAACAATCAAATCATTAGAGCTTATCATTACCATCATACCTATCAAAGATGATAAAACTAAAACTGGATACTCTATTTGAAAAATTTTTATATATTTTAAATATTTTACAGATGACAAAAGAACAAAGAAAGCAAATATCAGGATGAGTATCTTCATAAATGACGAAAGGTTATCAATAATATAACTGTTATTAAAAATTAGATTGCTATTAATCGTTAATAAATTTAGTATTAATGCAATAGTCACAATAATTGTAAAAAGGGATAAATTATAAACTATTTTTGTCGAATTTTTTTTATAAACACCTAATATTAAATTTAACATCACGGCAATAGATAAAAATATTTCTGGTAGTGCTAATTCTAAATTATTTATCATTTTATACTCACTAAGGAATTTTGAATACTATAGTTATGATTTTCAATTAGACTTGATATAGATACTTCCACTGTACTTAATAAAGGCTCTGGATAAAAACCAAAAAATAGACTTGGGATCGCAAGTGAAATTAATATAACTACTTCGGATCTTTTTATATCTAACATTTTGAGCAAATCTTTGTTTACTAATTCACCAAAGACAACTCTTTTATATAACCATAACATATATGCTGCTGACAAAATTACACCTAAGCTTGCAATCGTAGCCACAAGGAAGCTTTCTTTGAAAGCCCCCATTAAAATTAAAAATTCACCTACAAATCCACTGGTGCCTGGTATACCTACGCCTCCTAAAACAAAGATCATAAAAACTATTGCAAATTTTGGCATAATTGAAATTATCCCTCCATAATCTCTTATCATTCTTGTATGCATCCTTTGATAAACTACTCCAACACAGAAAAATAATGCTGCTGAGACTAAACCATGACTTATCATTTGAAAAATACTACCTTCGATGCCTTGCTGATTTAATGTAAATATTCCTAAAGTAACAAACCCCATGTGTGCTACCGAAGAATAGGCAATAAGTTTTTTCATATCTTCCTGCATGAGTGCTACTAGTGATGTATATATTATTGCTATTAAACTTAATGAATAAACTAGAGGTAAAAAGTATTCAGATGCAAATGGAAATAAACATAGTGAAAATCTAATGAAACCATAACCGGCCATCTTTAAAAGAATTGCTGCTAATAAAACCGAACCAGCTGTTGGTGCCTCTACATGAGCATCTGGTAGCCATGTGTGAACAGGCCACATTGGTGTCTTTACAGCAAACGAACTAAAAAAAGCTAGCCATAAAATATTTTGATATTTTTTATCTATCCCTAGTTCATAAATCTGAGTAAAGTCAGTAGTTCCTGTTATCCAATAAATTGAAATAATAGCTATAAGCATCAAAACCGAACCTAACAATGTATAAAGAAAAAATTTGAAGGCTGAGTAAACTCGTCTTTCTCCACCCCAGATACCAATTATTAAAAACATAGGTATCAAACCACCTTCAAAAAAAAGATAGAATATTACAAGATCTAATGAGCAAAAAACACCAATCATTAAGGATTCCATAAGTAAAATAGCGATAAGAAAATCTTTTAATCTTTTATTCACATTGCTATTCACGGAAATGATACATAACGGTGTTATAAACGATGTTAAAACAATGAATAGAATTGAGATTCCATCTACACCAACTTTATAGTTTATAAAACCTGGTATCCAGGTTCTTTCCTCTACGAATTGAAAATCAGAAGTAGTCTTATCAAAAATTAACCATAAATATAAAGAAAGTATTAGATTGGCTAATGAAATAAAAAGCGCAACATACTTGCTGCTTTGGTAACCACTATCTCTCGATTTAGTAAAAAATATAAATAATGAGCCAATAAATGGAAGTAAAATTAGTGAGGATAGAATTGGAATATTCATTATTTAATAATAAGATATGTTAATAAAATTGAAAAACCTATTAGCATTACAAATGCATATTGGTAAATAAATCCATTTTGAAATTTCACTGCTTTAATAGAAAGTTTTTTAATTAAACTAGATATTCCATCTGGTCCAAATTTATCTATTATAGACCCATCTATGCTTTTCCATAAAAATGTACCAATAGATTTCGAACTTTTAACAAATATTACATTATAAAGTTCATCAAAATACCATTTATTTTTTAAAAAATTATACAATGGCTCATTTGTAGAAGTTATTCTTCTTACAAGGTCTTGGTTTTTAACGAACAAATAGTAAGATAAAGGAATTAAAATGGTAACTAAAAACGGTGTTAGTAATAGAAACCATAAAGGTGGATGGTCTTGACTTAGGGGCTCAAGGAATTTTATTGAATTATTCCAAAATTCTGAGGAACTTTGATATCCGATAAATAAATTTTTAAAAAGAAAACCGGCTCCAATAGCTCCTGCCCCAAGCAAAAATAAAGGTACTAACATAATTAATGGAGACTCGTGTAACGAATTAATTTCTAATTTTGTATTTTTATAAGGCCCGTGAAATGTTTTAAACATCAATCTCCAAGAATAAATTGAAGTAAGACATGCAGTTATTATTCCAATTCCAGCTGCGTAATAACCTAAGGTATTTCCTCTTAAATAAGCAAACTCTATTATTGCATCCTTAGAATAAAAACCTGACAAAAAAGGAAAGCCTGTTAGTGCTAATGTTCCTATTAACATTAAACCATATGTAATTGGTAGTTTTTTCCACACACCACCCATTTGATTAATATTTTGTTCATTTTTAAATGAGTGGATAACAGATCCAGATCCTAGAAATAATAAAGCTTTAAAAAAAGCGTGAGTGAATAAATGAAACATTGCTACATTATATGCCCCTACACCTGTAGCAAAAAACATATATCCTAATTGACTGCATGTTGAATAGGCAATAATTTTTTTAATATCATTTTGCACT
>MDTG01288910.1_pt1 | contig 13712 bp, 12 predicted proteins | sample 811421 | NCBI WGS metagenome assembly MDTG01 (sample SAMN05326645, study PRJNA326480) | marine metagenome | isolation source: seawater | place: Pacific Ocean: South East | collected 2011 | reverse complement strand
GGTGAATTAATAGGATCAAAAAATTCAGCTTGACGATTATTATAACTAACCGTATATAAATCATACCTTATGTCAAAAAAATGTGAACTTACCGGTAAAATACCTCTAAAAGGTCATAATGTTAGTCACGCTAACAATAAAACTAAAAGAAAATTTTTACCAAATCTTAAAAAGGTAAAATTTAAAAGTGAAATACTAAAAAGAAGTTTAAAACTTAATGTTTCAAACGCAGGTGTGAGATCTGTTGACAAGAGAGGAAGTTTTGATGAATTTCTTAAGTTAGCTAAATTCAAGAATTTATCTATTAGAGTAAAAAAACTAAAAAAATCTATTTTAAATAAATCGGCTTAATGAATAAGGTTTTTTTAACTTTATCAGTTTTAATGGGTATAGTAGTATTGAGCTCTAATTTTCTGGTTCAATTTCCAATAAAATATTTCGGGCTACAGGAAATATTAACTTATGGAGCTTTTAGCTATCCTATTGCATTTTTGATAACAGATTTGGCTAATAGAACTTATGGAAAATTTGCTGCACGTAAAATAGTTTATTTTGGCTTTGGAATAGGTATTGGTTTTACTTTATTTTTTTCAACTAATTTCTCAGATCTTATATCCATAAGAATAGCAATAGGTTCTGGCACAGCTTTTATAGTAGCACAACTTTTGGATGTTCAGGTGTTTGATAAATTAAGAGACAAGAGATGGTTTATTGCCCCACTAACATCATCTTTAATTGGATCCACTATTGATACTTTTTTATTTTTTTCAATATCTTTTTACGCAACTGGTATACCTTGGGTTACGTTGTCGTTTGGAGACTTGGCAGTAAAGATATTTGTAGCTTTATTGATGTTAATTCCTTTTAGATTTTTGTTAGGTACACTAAAACCCATATAAACTAAACACTCGGTTCGTGTTGTGTCATACAGTGTATCGCCCCAAAACCCCAAATTAGTTTACTGCAATCAATACCAATAATTTTTCTTCTTTTAAAATTTTTTTTAAAAATTTTAACAACTACTTTGTCGTTTGGATCATTGAACAGAGGCAATAAAATAATTTTATTACAAATTAGAAAATTTAGATAACTTGCAGGAACTCTAATTTTTTTTATGTAAATTGGATTTGGCATTGGTATTTTAATTATTTTAAATCGTTTACCATTTATATCTTTAGCTCTATTTAAAATTTTCAGATTTTGTTTTAAAATATTATAATTTTTGTCATTTTTATTTTTTTCAACTGCAGTCATAATTTTATTTTTTGAAATAAATCTACTAATATCATCAACATGCCCATGGGTATCGTCCCCCTTTATTCCTTTGTTTAACCAAATAAAATTTTTTACGTTTAACAAATTTGATAAAATCGTCTCATATATTGATTTATTAATTCCTGGATTTCTTTCCTGAACTTTGCTTAATAAACACTCTTTAGTCAATAAAATTGAGCCATTCCCATTAACATCTATGGCACCACCCTCTAAAACCATTTTATATCTTTTTTTTCCAACTTTTAATGTGGGCTCAATTTTTTTAATATTGGTTAATCTAGAAATAAAACTATTAACTTTATTATCTTTTTCAAAATCGTTATATTTGGCCCAACCGTTGAACTTAAAATTTATAAAAATCTTCTTTTTTTTATTAGTAAGATATATTGGCCCAAAGTCTCTAATCCATATTCTGTTTGATGAAATTTTATAAAATTTAATATTTTTTAATTTAGCTTTTAATTTCAATAATATCTGTTTTATACTTTTTGTTCCCTCACCCGGTTTTAAAATTAAATTAACTTTTTGATCTTTTGATATTGCGGCTACAATTTTAGCTACAGTATTTGGTATGTATTTAAAAAGACCTGGCCAGTCATTTTTATTGTATGGCCAAGTAATCCATACTGATTTTTGAGTTTCCCACTCTGCAGGCATTCTATAATTGGAATGATCCAAATTTTTAGTCATTTTTGGAATTTTTTGCTAGATCCCTATAAGCATCTACTCTTCTATCTCTCAAAAAAGGCCAATGTTGTCTAGCATTTTCAACCTTTTTAAAATCAATAGCACATACTAAAATTCCACTTTTTTTGGAGTTTAATCTAGAAATAACTTTTCCATTTGGGTCAATAATTAGTGAATTTCCCCAAAATTCAATTTTTCTATTACCTTTTTTTTCATAACCAACCCTGTTTGTTGCGGCAACAAAAATCCCATTAGCAATTGCATGAGATCTTTGAATTGTGACCCATGAGTCTAACTGGGTACTTCCAAATTTTCTTTTTTCCTTAGGATGCCATCCGATTGCAGTGGGATAAAATATTATTTCTGAGCCCTTTAAAGCTGTGAGCCTTGACGCTTCTGGAAACCATTGATCCCAACAAATAAGAGATCCAATTTCGCCATATTTGGTTTTAACATTTTTAAATCCAAGATTACCTGGCCTAAAATAAAATTTTTCATAATATCCAGGATCGTCTGGAATGTGTATTTTTCTATATTTTGAAATAATTTTTCCTTTTTCATTAATAGTGACGCAAGTGTTATAATAAATTCCTGACATTTTTTTTTCAAACAATGAGATGATTAGCACAACTTTTAATTGCCTTGCTAAATTACAAAACATATGAGTAGTTTTACCTGGAATTTTTTCTGCATATTTAAAATTTGAATGATTTTCAACTTTGCAGAAATATTCATTTAAAAATAATTCAGGTAAACAAATTATTTTAGCTCCTTTTTTAGCAGCTTCATTTATTTGTTTTATAGCTTTATTTATATTCAATTCTCTATTTTTTGAAATTTTAAGTTGAATTAGTCCAACTTTAGTTTTTTTTGTCATTTTACTTAAATATATTTGAAAGATTTTTTCTGTCTCTATTTTTCCACTCGCCTTTATGATATGCATCACTCGCAATTAAAGGCAAAACGCTGGTGGCTTCGGCAAAAACCATTTGTTCTTTTGTAGTTTCTACTTTACCCCATGAGCTAGCCTCTTTGAGTGTAGAGCTGCTACAAGCCCCATCCCTAGAATCTGCAACTGTAATTTGTATAGCATATCTATGCATATCAACTTCCTTACCCAATAATTCTGCACATATCACTGTATCTTGTATAAAATTCTTTGGAACACCTCCTCCTATCATAAACAACCCTGATCCTTTCGATTTGATTTTAATTTCTGTTAGCTCTCTAAATTCTCTAATAGAGTCTATTGTAATATGTTCATTTGGGTTATTTTCTTGATGCATTACTAATCCAAATCCTGCGCTTGAGTCTGTAAAAGCAGGACAAAAGATTGGAACATTATTATCATAAGCTGTTTCAATTAATGATTCTTTCTTTTTTGAATTAGCTTTTAAATATTTTCCAATCTCTTTAATAAATTCTCTCGAAGTGTAGCTCTTAGAAGGAAGCTTGTTCGCAATTTCGCATATTGTTTTATCACATAATTGTAACTCTTCCTCATCAATATAAGTATCATATATCCTGTCTATGTAGTTTTTTCTTAATTGATTGTCGTCTTGAAACTGGGAGCCTTGATAATGCTTAAAACCTAGTGCCTCAAAAAAATCCATATCAATAATAGATGCTCCTGTAGCCACAACTGCATCAACCATATTATATTTCACCATGTCTCTATAGATATTCATACATCCGGCTGCAGATGTAGATCCAGCTAAGGTTAAAAATATAGTGCAATCTTTATCTCTTAGCATTTGATTAAATATATCTGCTGCGTTTCCTGTTTCCCTTGAAACAAATGACATTTTCTGCATGGATGAAATTATCTTTCGAGAATCAAAAGATGTTATATCAATATGTTCTACTGATTTCTTTAAAAAGTCTTTTTTGCTATTGTGGCCTAATTTTTTTTTGTCTGACATTTAAGCAACAAGAAATTCACCCTTATCATCTTTGTCGTACATTGTCATTATAGGAGAATCCTCTACCTCATATATTTGATCTGAATAGAAGCCATTAAATTCTGTTCTAAATGTTAAACCATATGCCCCAAGTTGACCTAATTCTATATAATCACCCTCTTTAACGTTGTTAGGTAATAAAAAAGGTCCTTTCATATAATCCATACTATCACAAGTAGGACCATAAAAATCAAAAGCTGTAAATTTTTTTGAAATGATTCTACCATCTGTAATTAGTTTAGACGGATAAACAATATTAGGAACACCGGCATCAAAAAGTGTTCCATATGTTCCATCGTTAATAAATAATTTTTGTTTTTTTCTTAATATAACTTTAACTATTGTTGAGCCGCTTTCAGCAACAATCGCCCTACCTGGTTCGCAAATTATCTCTGGTAATTTTTTTAACTTTAAATTTTTTAAACTATTTTTAATTTCTTCAAAATAACTTGATAACGGTTGAGATATTAAGTCAGGATAAATAGTTGGGAAACCACCACCGACATTAATATAATCTGGCAATATTTTGGTTTTCTTAATAATTTTTCCTATCTCATGAATTCCTTTATTATAAGATATTGGGTGCATACATTGTGAACCAACGTGAAAACTAATTCCAATTTTTTTTGCATATTGTTTTGTTAGTCTAAACAATCCAATTGCCTCTGATGTAATAGCACCAAATTTTTTTGATAAATCTATTTCTGCATGTTCGTTTGATACAGAAACTCTTACAAATAATTCTAAATCTTTTGCGTAATTTGTTGTCTCAATAATTTTAATTAATTCATCTTTAGAGTCTAAAGCAAAAGTCTTAATATTATATCTAAAATAGGCATCTTTAATATTTTCCCTACTTTTAACCGTATGCATATAAGAGCATTTTGCGTTAACATTTATTTTTTTTACGGCTTCAATTTCTTTTACTGATGCAACATCAAATTGATCAATACCGCTTTCCAGTATAGTCTTAAGTATCTCAGGATTTGGATTTGTCTTTACTGCGTATAAAATTTTACCTGGAAAGTTTCTTAAAAAGTATTTGGAAGCGATATTTATTGGTTGCTTCCTAATACAATAAATCGGTTCATCTGGTTTCAGTTGATTAATTAAACTATCAACCGATTTAAATTTTTTCATTTTAGCTCCTAAAAAAAAACTTAATAAAAAAAACTTGCATATCAATTATGCAAATTTATATAAATTCGTGAATTATGGGATTATTGAGGTAAAGTAAAGCAAATAATACTATTGAAATTATTTTATTAATGTCCATATGTATAAAATGAATGCGGTAGTAAATCTAAAAAAATTGACAGATTTTCCTGACAAATCCTTACTTTTAGTGGATGACGATAACCCATTTAGAGAGAGATTAGCCAGAGCAATGGAAAAAAAGGGTTTCGAGGTAATACAAGCTGAAGGAGTAAAAAAAGGCATTGATGCTGTAAAGGTAAAAAAACCAACTTTTGCAGTTGTTGACCTTAGACTTAACGATGGTAATGGATTAGAAGTTGTAAAAGAGATCCAAAATTCTAACGAGGACAGCAGAATTGTTATGTTAACTGGATATGGAAATATTCCAACTGCTGTGGCAGCCATAAAAAGAGGTGCTATTGATTACCTTTCCAAACCTGCAGATGCTGATGATGTAGAGAAGGCTCTTTTAGCAGATAGAGATAAAAAGGCTGAGCCACCAGAAAACCCTATGTCAGCAGACCGTGTTAAATGGGAACATATCCATAGAGTTTTTGAGTTATGCAACAGAAACGTTTCTGAGACAGCGAGGCGTTTAAAAATGCATAGAAGAACCCTTCAAAGAATCCTTTCAAAAAGATCACCTAGATAAATTTTCTAAGTTTTAATAAACTTTTAACTGAGATAATCAAGATAGTCACTTTAAGCAACTCTGCTAATAAAAATGGCTTAGCACCCAAACTAAATATAGGTTTGTCCCAACCTATTAAATTACCTAACCATAGCATGCCAAGACAATATATTAATGATATAGAAAAAATAATCTTAATTATGATGTTAAAGTAGTTTTTTTCTAAATTAATTTTACCAGCAATGTAAGATGCAAATACAAAGCCTATCAAGTAACCCATTGTTGGACCTGTAAAGTAAATTAAACCAACACCTTTTTCAGGTGAGTTAGAGAATACTGGTAAACCTATTATACCCTCAAACAAATACAATATGACTGTAGCTGTAGCTATCTTAGAGCCTAAAGTGATACCCAACATAACAACAACAAATGTTTGCATAGTCATAGGCACTGGATAAAATGGTATTTTAATTTTTGCAGATATAGCAAGTAGCACACTTCCCAGAATTATAATTAATGAATATTTTAAAAATTTAAAATTTTGTAAAGTTTTTGAAATTTCCATTTATATATACTAACAATTAAAAGAACATATTTCTAGTTATTAATTAACGAAACAAAAACATCCTCTAAATCACCATCATCAGTTGACATATCAATTATCTTGATATTTTTTTTATTAAAAAAATCAATTATTTCTCCAATATTTAATTTATCTTTTTCATAAGATAAAGTCATTGAGTTATCTCTTTTTGTTATAACTTTGAGAGTATCAAGAATTCCATCAGAAATATCTATGGCTTTGCTTAATTTTAATTTAACTATTTTATTTTTAATTTTCTTTATTAAATTTTCTGTGCTATCTAAAGCCACTAACTCACCCTTATTAATAATAGCAATTCTATCGCACATCTCCTCAGCCTCATTTAAATAATGGGTTGTTAAAATAATAGTTACTCCTTTCTTATTTAGTAACCTTATATTTTCCCAAAGATTCTTTCTCAATTCGACATCAACACCTGCTGTGGGCTCATCCAAAATAATTATTGGTGGTTGATGTACAAGCGCTTTAGCTATCATTAATCTTCTTTTCATACCACCAGATAAACCTCTAGAATAACTCTCAGCTTGACTATTTAAAGATACCATTTCTAAAATGGTATCAGTAATTCTATCCTTTTTTTTTACTCCATACATACCTGCCTGAAATTCAAGTAATTTTCTAGGACTAAAAAATGGATCTAAATTTAACTCTTGAGGAACTATTCCAATTGAAGCTCTTACTTGTCTTGGATTAATGTCTAAGTTAAAACCCCAAACATTAACAGTTCCTGCTGTTTTAATAACTAGTCCTGCCAAAATATTAATAAAAGTGCTTTTTCCAGCTCCATTTGGGCCTAGCAATCCAAATATCTCGCCTTCTTTCACCTCTAAGTTTAAATTTTTAATAGCTTCAACTTTATCCGAACCTTTTTTAACATAAATCTTATTTAGGTTATTAACTTTTAAAACTTTTCTATCGTTCATAATAATTTAAATTTTTAACATTAGGATTTTTTAAGATAACATATTTATAATGTACAAAATTAAAAAAAACGATCATTTTTACTTAATAGATGGATCTGGATATATTTTTAGAGCTTATTATGCGTTACCTCCATTAACACGAAAAAGTGACGGGCTTCCTACTGGTGCTGTCAGCGGTTTCTGCAGCATGTTATTCAAATTATTAGAGGACGCAAGATCTGATGACAATAAAGAAAAACCAACTCATTTTGCAGTTATATTCGACTCTGCAAGAAAAAATTTTCGTAATGAAATTTATAAAGATTATAAAGGCAATAGATCTGATGCACCTGAAGATTTAGTACCTCAATTTGATTATATTAGAAAATCAGTTCTAGCTTTTAACCTACCTTCTATTGAATTACTTAATTACGAGGCTGATGATTTAATAGCAACTTATAGTGAACAAATAATTAAAGCTGGAGCAAAAGTAACAATAGTCTCTTCGGATAAAGATTTAATGCAACTATTTAAAAAAAATATAAGAATTTATGATCCAATGAAAAATAAATTTATAAATGAAATTGATGTAATTAACAAATTTGGAGTAAAACCTGAAAAGGTTGTTGATGTACAGGCACTCGCAGGCGATAGTAGTGACAATGTTCCAGGAGTCCCAGGCATAGGAATAAAAACTGCAGCAGAATTAATTAATAATTTTGGAACATTAGATAACCTTTTAAAAAATGCTGTTAAAATAAAGCAAAATAAAAGACGTGAAACTTTAATAAATAATAGTGATAAAGCCATAATCAGCAAAAGACTTGTAACACTTAAAAATGATGTTCCAGTTAAAGATAAATTAGAAAATTTTTTATTAAAAGAGGTTGATAAAGAAAAATTATTTTCTTTTTTAAGAGAAATGGAATTCAATCGATTATTAAGTTCAGCAATTTCTAAATATGGAGAATTACAATATAGCTCTAATATTGAAACAAAAGATAAAAGTAAAGACGATATTAAAATTTCAGAAAAAAACTATACTTTAATAAATAATTTAAATGAAATCCAAATTTTTTTAGATGAGGCAAATGAAAAAGGCGAGATTTGTATTGATACTGAGACCACCTCACTTAATCCACATGAAACAAAATTAGTTGGCATCTCATTGTCTGTAAAGACAGGATACGCCTGTTACATACCTCTTGGGCACAAAAACCATAACAATCTCGATGAAAAACAAGTATTAAGTTTTCTAAAACCAATTTTAGAAGATAAAAGTATAAAAAAAATAGGACAAAACATTAAATTTGATTTTATAGTTTTATTTAAAAGGAATGTGGAAATGAATTCAATGGAGGATACTATGCTAATGTCATATGTTCTCGATGCAGGAAAAAATAGGCATAATATGGATACTTTGTCAAAAATTCATCTTAATCATTCACCAATACCGTTTAAAGAATTAGTGGGATCTGGTAAAAAACAAATTAATTTTAGTGATGTAAAAATTGAAGATGCAAAAAATTATTCAGCCGAAGATGCAGATATAACATACAGGTTATATAAAATATTTCATAAAAATTTAAAATCTGAAAAATTACTTAACATTTATGAGATTTTTGAGAAACCTCTTATTAAAATCTTATCAATGATGGAAATTCATGGAGTAAAAATTGACAAAAATTTTTTAATAAAACTCTCCAAAAAATTTGAGAATAAAATTTCTAATTTAGAAAAATCAATTTTTAAAATTTCCAAAAAAAAATTTAAAATTGCCTCAACAAAACAACTAGGAGAGATAATGTACAATGATTTGAAGATTTCAGCGCTAAAAAAAACAAAAAAAGGTAGTTTTGCAACAGGTGCAAATGTTTTGGAAGATTTAGCATTTAAAGGCCATCAACTACCAAAATTGGTATTAGAATGGAGACAATTATCAAAACTTAAAAATACATATTCGGATTCTTTGCCTGATCATATAAATAAAACTACAGAAAGAATACATACTTCCTTTTTACTCGCAGCCACAACTACTGGGCGTTTAGCATCTAGCGACCCCAATCTTCAAAATATTCCAATAAAATCAGATGACGGAAGAGATATTAGAAAAGCTTTTATAGCAGAAAAAAACAATTGTTTAATTTCTGCAGACTATAACCAGATAGAGATGAGAATATTATCAGATCTTGCCGATGTAAAGGAATTGAAAAAAGCTTTTGAAAATAACGAAGATATCCATTCTTTAACAGCTAGCCAAGTTTTCAATGTAGACTTCAGAAAAGTTGATAACGACATGAGGAGAAAAGCAAAAGCAATTAATTTTGGAATAATTTATGGAATATCACAATATGGATTGGCTAAACAAATTAATGTTTCAAATAATGAAGCTGCTGAATTTTTAAATTCTTACTTTTCAAAATTTCCAGAAATTAGAGATTACATGACATCCACAATAAAATTTTGTAGAAAGAGTGGTTATGTTAGTAATATTTTTGGTAGAAGGACGCATATTACAGGCATAAATGATAAAAATTTTAATGTTAGAAATTTTCAAGAAAGAGCAGCTATAAATGCTCCGATACAAGGGTCTGCTTCAGAAATAATGCGTTTAGCGATGATTAGGATAAATGATAAATTAAAAGAAAAAAAATTTAAATCGCTTAAAATGATACTTCAAATACATGATGAATTAATATTTGAAGCTCCCAAAAAAGATCTTAAAGCTATATCTAAAATTGTAAGAGAAGAAATGACCAGTGTGAAAAATAGTGATCTACACTCTTTTTCTATACCATTATTAGTTGACATAAATGTTGGTGACAATTGGGGATTATTAAATTAATAATTAGATGGTATTGCCCAATTTAGAACAATTTAGTATTTTTAATTTTATTAATGACACAAACAATTGCCTTAGTTGATGATGATAGAAATATCTTAACAAGTATTAGTATCGCACTTGAAAAAGAAGGATACAAAGTTCAAACATATCTTGATGGAGAGAGTGCCTTAATAGGTCTTACTAGAACGCCGCCTGATCTAGCAATTGTGGATATTAAAATGCCCAAAATGGATGGTGAAGAATTGTTAAAAAAACTGAGAAAAAAAACAACCATGCCAGTCATATTTTTAACTTCAAAAGATGATGAGGTTGACGAATTGCTTGGTCTTAAACTAGGAGCAGACGATTTTGTTAAAAAATCTGGTGGATTTTCTATAAAAGTTTTAATTGAAAGAATTAGAGTACAACTTAGAAAAAAAGACAATAATATTGAAGATACAAAAAATATTATTTCTCACGGCAAATTAAAACTTGACCCTTCACAATTAGAATGTGAATGGAATGGTAAGCAGTTACCAGATAAATTAACAACAACCGAATTTTTAATTGTTAAGGAACTGGCCAAAAGGCCCGGTATAATAAAAGAACGAGCACAGTTAATGGATATTGCATATAGAGAGGATACAGATATTGAGGATAGGACAATTGATAGCCACGTTAAAAGAATAAGAAAAAAATTCAAAAAAGTTGATAGTAATTTTGCAGCTATTGAAACAAGATATGGAAGTGGTTATAGGTGGAATGTCAGCTGATGTTGAGCAATATTTTAAAAAACTTTTCTATATTAAAAAAATTTCTTTTTATCAATTTAGTTTTTTTTTTAATTATTAGTATTTTTACTTTTATATATATAAATAATATTCAACCAAATTTAATAAAAGACAAATCTACAAACCATAATAAAATTATAAATAATACCATTAATCATATTGAACGTCTTAAAGTAAATTTTATTCAGGAAGATATAAGAAAGTTTTTGTTTGCAACAAAATTTTTGTTTCAAACAATAGATAGAGTCATTATTTTTGATAAAGGATTTAACAGTATTTCTGATACAGATACTCTCGATTTAGATCCTAGGTCGTTTTCTAGAAATTTTGAAATTTTACAATCAGATATTCTAACTGATGAGGAAAGTTTAGAACTAGATCAAAATATAGACAATAGAGAAAATAATAACTTTATAAATAAAATATTAAACGAATATTCCAATTCAAAAAATTTAAATAATTCTTACACATTTACTTATGATGCAAAAGATCAATTTTTACTAATTACTATTAAAAATATATCAATTAAGGAAAATAATCTTGGTTATATAGCTGTTATAGAAACGGCAAATGACATAAAATTTGCAATAATTGAGAGAAAAAATTTTGTTCTTAGAACTGCAGCAATAATAGCACTAGTAATTCTTATTTTTTCTTATGTTCTTAATAGATATTTTCTAAAACCGATTAAAAATTTAGTTCACTACACAGAAATTATAAAGGATAAAAGTAAAGAGGATGCAAATATAGATCAATACAAAAATAGAAAAGATGAAGTTGGTATTCTATCAAAGTCTATGGATGAAATGACTAGCGAACTTCAAAAAAGAATAAATACGGCTGAAAACTTTTCAAAAGATCTTGTTCATGAAATCAGAAATCCTTTAGCATCTTTAAAAAGCGCAGCTGAAATTATATCAGATTCTGAAGACAAAGATCAAAAAAATAAATTGATTAAAATTGTTTCTCACGATGTTGAAAGAATAGAAAGACTCATAACAGATTACTCGCAAATGTTAAAAGATGAGGCTGCTATTTCGTCTGAAAAAATGGTTAGACTAGATTTAAAATATATTTTAAATTCTGTTGTTGACGATTTTAATAGTATCTATAATTCCAAAAGAGGGATATCTGTAAAATTAATCTCTAATGGCAGTGGAAATTATAATATACTCGGTATTGAAAATAGAGTTGAGCAAATAGTTGCAAATCTATTGGATAATTCAGTTTCTTTTAGTGATGATAATAAAGAAATAAAAGTCATTTTAAATTCAGATAGCTCGGGTTATGTTAAGTTAAATGTCATAGATGAAGGGAGAGGTTTTAGAGAGGCAGATACACAAAAAATATTTAAAAGGTTTTATAGCAACAGGCCTGAAAAATTCGGTGAACATTCCGGTCTAGGATTAAATATTGTTAAAAATCTAGTAGAGCTTCATAATGGCACTATTACCGCAATGAATAATAAGGATAAAGGTGCAAATATTGAAATTATTTTCCCAAGTGACAATTCTTAAGTTGATTAATCAATATAAAGTTGTTAAAAGCCTCGCTCATGACAGATTATAAAGTAACTGACATTAACCAAGCTGAATTTGGAAGAAAAGAAATTTCATTGGCAGAAACTGAAATGCCAGGTCTAATGGCTCTTAGAAAAGAGTATGAAGGTAAGCATCCACTTAAAGGTGCTAGAATAGTTGGTTGTTTACACATGACAATTCAAACAGCAGTATTAATTGAGACTTTAGTTGCATTAGGCGCAGAAGTAAGATGGTCTTCATGCAATATATTTTCTACACAGGATCACGCCGCTGCAGCAATAGCTAAAGCAGGCATTCCTGTTTTTGCATGGAAGGGTGAAACGGAGGAGGAGTATTGGTGGTGCGTTCGTCAAACTATCGAAGGAAAAAAAGATTGGAAACCAAACATGATTTTAGATGATGGTGGCGACTTAACGGCTTTGATGCATAAAGATTATAAAGATTTAATGAAAAATATTAAAGGATTATCTGAAGAAACTACAACTGGAGTTTTAGCACTAAAAAAAATGGAAGGTGAAGGGACATTGTTAGTTCCTGCAATAAATGTAAACGACTCCGTCACTAAATCAAAATTTGATAATTTATACGGATGTAGAGAAAGTTTAGTAGATGGAATTAAAAGAGCAACTGACGTAATGATGTCTGGCAAGGTAGCAATAGTTGCTGGCTTTGGTGATGTTGGAAAAGGTAGTGCTGCTTCCTTAAGACAATCTGGTGCAAGAGTAATGGTGACAGAGACTGATCCAATTTGTGCGCTGCAAGCAGCGATGGAAGGTTACGAAGTTGTAACCATGGACGATATGATAAGCCATGCAGACATAGTTGTTACTGCAACAGGTAATAAAGATATTGTTACAGCTGATCACATGAGAGAAATGAAAGATAGAGCAATTTTATGCAATATAGGACATTTTGATAACGAAATACAGGTAGATGCACTTAAAAATTATAAATGGGATGAAATTAAACCACAAGTTCATGAGATCACATTACCAAGTAATAAAAGAATAATATTATTAGCCGAAGGTAGATTAGTTAATTTAGGTTGTGCAACCGGTCATCCAAGTTTTGTAATGAGTGCATCATTTACTAATCAGGTTACCGCACAGATAGAGCTATGGAATAACTCTGACAAATATGAGAAAAAAGTTTACGTTTTGCCAAAACATCTTGACGAAAAAGTAGCCATGTTGCATCTTGAAAAAGTTGGAGCAAAATTAACAAAATTATCTAAAGATCAAGCAGATTACATTAGCGTTAAACAAGAGGGGCCTTACAAACCCGATGCATATCGGTACT
>MDTG01124975.1_pt1 | contig 13713 bp, 12 predicted proteins | sample 811421 | NCBI WGS metagenome assembly MDTG01 (sample SAMN05326645, study PRJNA326480) | marine metagenome | isolation source: seawater | place: Pacific Ocean: South East | collected 2011 | reverse complement strand
TATTTTTTTTAAGAGTATCTTCAATGTTCTCTTCCAAAATATCTGAAACAATATAATTAAATTTAATTTTTTTTAGAAAATTAAGTTTACTTGCTCTTGCTCTTGCCCTTTTAATAGCTTTTGGATCAAGATCTAACATAGTAATATTTTCTGAAATATCATGCAGAAAGAATTGTGAGTAAAACCCATCTCCACAACATAAATCTAAAATATTTAGACTTTTAATGTTCTTTTTATCCTCAATCAGTTCTGATGCGAAAATTTTTGGTAGTGCTCCTCTTTCAAAAAAAAATGTTTTCCCCTTGGCCCTTGTTTGATAATAAAAATCTTGATCATGATCCATCCATTCAGGAGAAGGTTCTCTTGCCCATTCAATCATCATTAGTAGACCATATAATTTTTCTGTAATTTTTGAGAAAAAGTGTGCTAATAAATTAACTATTGGAAATGTTATAGGATAAATAATATTATTGATTTTAAATATTTTTTTTTTAAACATTACTTAATTTAATTTTTTATGGCTGAAATACTAACAATTCCTAAATTTAAAAACTCAACCGGCACAATCTCAGTAATAGAAAAAAAAATCAAGTTTAAAATTAAAAGAGTTTACTTTATTTATGACATTAAAGGTATTAGAGGTGGCCACAAACATAAAAAAACCAAGCAATTTTTAATATGCTTAAATGGTAAATGTGAGTTAATTATATTTAATAAAAAAGTAAAAAAAATTTCACTAAATAATACTAATAAAGGAGTATTGCTTTACCCAAATGATTGGCACGAAATTAAAAACGTGAGCAAGGGAAGTGTTATAGCTGTTTTAGCATCTGAATATTATGATAGTAAAGATTATATAACTAAAAAAATATAAAATGTTTTACGAAAATTTAAATAAATCTAATAAATTATTCTATTCTGAATTTATAAATTCCTTAAAAAAAGTAAATAAAAATGGCACTTATGTTCTTGGTCCAAATGTCAGTAAATTTGAAAATAATTTTTCTAAATATCTTGGTGCCAACCATTGTGTTGGAGTAGCAAATGGTTTGGATGCGCTAACTATGAGTTTAAAATCATTGAACCTGCCAAATAATTCTGAGGTATTGGTTGCATCTAATTCTTATATAGCCTGCATTTTATCAATATTAAATGCTGGGCTCAAACCTGTACTTATTGAGCCAGATCTGGATACTTATAATATAGATCCAAATAAAATTACAAATAAAATTTCAAAAAAAACCAAAGTAATTTTAGCAGTCCATTTGTACGGTAAAAGTTGTGAAATGGATAAAATTTTGAAAATTTGTAAAGAGCACAATCTTTATTTGATAGAGGATTGTGCGCAATCTCATGGCTCAAAATATAAAAATGTAAATACAGGTTTATTTGGTAATTTTGGTTGTTTTAGTTTTTACCCAACAAAAACGCTGGGAGCATTAGGAGATGGTGGTGCTATAACCTGTAAAACAAAAAAAGATTCCAACCTTTTAAAAAAGCAAAGAAACTATGGTTCTGTTGTTCGATATAAAAATGAAATTATTGGTCAGAACTCAAGATTAGATGAAATACAGGCTTTATTTCTCAATATTAAATTAAAATCACTAAATAAAATTATTAGTCATAAAAAAAAATTAGCAGAAATTTATTTTGAAAACTTAAATAATAAATTTATAGTCCCCAAAATAGAAGCTCATAAAAGTGATACATATTATATATTTAATATTAGACACGAGGCAAGAGATAGATTGAGAGCATATCTTATGAAAAAAAATATAATGACAGATATACACTATCCAATCCCACCTTTTAAACAAACTGCTTTAAAATCTTATTTTAACGAAAATTATCCAATTTCTGAGGAAATACATAGTACCACAGTAAGTTTGCCAATATCATTTGCACATACAAAAAATGATATTAATAAAGTAACTAAAATATTGAATAAATTTTAATGAAGGGAATTATTTTAGCAGGTGGATTAGGCACTAGACTTTATCCAGCAACACTCTCGGTTTGCAAACAGTTACTTCCTGTTTATGACAAACCTATGATATTCTACCCATTATCAGTTTTAATGTTGGCTAATATAAAAGATATTTTGATAATATCTAGAAAAGAAGATTTAGGTAAATTTAGAAGATTGCTAGGCAATGGAAGCTCTTTAGGAATTAAAATTACTTATGCGATTCAAAATAAACCTAGGGGACTTGTAGACGCCTTTATAGTAGGTAAAAAATTTATTAAGAAAGATGATGTATGTCTTGTTTTAGGAGATAATTTATTTTATGGAGATGGGTTACCCAAATTATTAAATGACGCGATTAATTACGTAGAAAATAAAAAAAAGGCAATAATCTTTTCATACAAAGTAAGCAACCCTAGTAAATATGGGGTGGTAAAAGAAAAAAATAATAAAATTCAATCCATTATCGAAAAACCAAAAAATAGTAAATCAAAAGATGCTATCATAGGATTATATGTGTATCCAAATAAAGTCATAGAATTATCTAAAAAAATTAAACCATCTAAAAGAGGTGAGCTAGAAATAACAGATCTGAATAATTTATTTTTAAAAGAAAAAAAATTAGAATTAAGAAAATTTGGAAGAGGCATTGCTTGGTTTGACACTGGTAGTGCTGAAAACTTATATGAAGCAAGTCAATTAATAAGGATAATGGAAAAAAGAATAGGTTATAAAATAGGTTGCCCAGAGGAGATATCATTTAATAAAAATTGGATTGGAATAAAAAAATATGAAAAAAATATTAAAAAATATGAAAAATCAGAGTATGGCAAATATTTAAAAGAAGTAATTAAATGAAAAAGGAATTTGTTGTTGTTACAGGTGGATTAGGCTTTATAGGATCTTCAATTGTTGAAAAATTATTAAATTTAAAGTTTAATGTTGTTAATTTAGATAACCTTACTTACGCAGCAAATTTAGAAAAATTAAAAGAATTTAAATCTTTTAAAAATTATTATTTCTATAAATGTAATATTACTGACTCAAAAAAATTAAATCAAATTTTCAATAAATACAAACCAAAATACGTATTAAATTTAGCAGCTGAAAGCCACGTAGACAATTCAATAAATAATCCCAAAAATTTTATTAACACAAATATTATTGGTACATATAACTTGCTAGTGGAAACAAATAAATTACATCAAAAAAATTATAGTATTAAGTTTGTGCAAATATCTACTGATGAAGTTTATGGTGATGTTGTAAAAAAAAATAAAAGTTCAAAAGAAAACGATGCATATGCTCCTAGTTCACCGTATTCTGCATCTAAAGCAAGTGCAGATCATTTAGTTAGATCTTGGTCAAGAACATATGGTATTAAATATAATATTACTTGTAGTGCTAATAATTATGGACCCTATCAAAATAATGAGAAATTAATTCCAGTAATAATAAAAAATATTGTTTCAAAAAAAAAAATACCAATTTATGGCAATGGACTTCAGAAAAGAAATTGGATTTATGTAGAAGATAATGCAGATGCAATAATTAAAGTTGCTTTAAACGGAAAAGATAATTCAACATATAATATTGGTAGCAATAATGATTTTACAAATAGATTTATGGTAAAAACTATTTGTAAAATTTTATGTAAAGAATTTAATTTTAATAAAAGAATATTTAAACTTATTAAATATGTTAAAGATAGACCAGGTCACGATGTTGTTTATAAAGTAAATTTTTATAAGATTAAAAATGAGTTAAATTGGAAACCAAAAGAAAATTTTAATAAATCAATAACAAGAACAATTCGATGGTATTTAAATAAATTTAAATGAATATAAATCTTTGTACGTATTTTGATAAAAACTATTTAAGTAAATTTTTAGCATGTAGAGAGTCCATTATAGAATATGAGCAAAATGCAATTTTTTATTGTTTGTGTTTAGATGATCTCTCTTACAATTATCTTAAACAAATTAAAAAAAAAAATATTCACCTTATTTCTTTAAAAGAAATTGAAGAAAAATATTTATCACTTAAATACGCTAAAAAAAATAGACAAATAGTAGAATACTATTTTACACTATCTCCATTTTTACCTCTTTATATTTTGGAAACTTTCAATGTAGATATAATAAATTATATAGACAGCGATTTATTTTTTTTTGATACACCTCGAAAAATAGTAAATTTACTGGAGGATAATTCAATTATAATCGTTGAACATGGTATTAAAACTCAGCGGTTTGGTAAATTTAATGTTGGTTGGTTAACATTTAAAAATGATGAGATCTCAAAGAATTGTTTAAAAGAGTGGGGAAATAATTGTATAAACTGGTGCTATGATTACGTAGAAGGTAAAAAGTATGCTGATCAAAAATATTTAGATGAATGGCCAAAAAAATATAATAAGCTAAAAGTTTTATCACCCACATATAATGTTGCCCCATGGAACCTTAATAATGAGGATGTTGAAGTTAAACAAAATAAAATATTTATAAATAATAATAAATTAATTTTTTTTCATTTTCATGGGCTATTGATATCAAAAAATTTTTTCTCTAGTGGATTTTCAATTTATAATAAAAAAATTAGTAAAATTTCAATTTCATATTTATATAGACCATATGTAAAAAGATTAGATAAATTTAAAAAAGAGGTTAATGTTATTGAAACTAGAATTAGAAATACAATTAATTATAAAAATTATAAAGATAGTTTTGTTAAAGTTTTCAAATTATTTCTAAAATCATCAAAAATAATTAGTTTTTTAGATTTTTATCGTAAATAATTTTTTTTTTACAATAATTTAATAGTGATAAATAAATAAAAACAGTCATAGAGATATTCAGCAATGAATAAATTAAATCAAAATGTTCAACAATAATTGGGATTATTATTAATAACAAATAGATTAATAAAGTTTTTTTTAAATCAAAATTTTTAATTAAATAATGATGAAGATGTTTGTCATCAGGCGAAAACGGGTTTTTTTTGTGTAAAATTCTCTCTAAAAATAATCTAAACATATCTAATCCTGGTATCATAAATAATATAAATATTTTTTCTAAAGATATTTTATTTGTATTAAAATCTAATTCTAAATTATAAGAAGTTATAAAAAAAATACCCACTAAAGAGCCTACTAAAATAGAGCCAGAGTCACCTAAAAAAAATTTTCCCTTAAGATTAAAAGGCAACATAATTAATAATGATGATATTAAAATAAAAAAGGCATAATTTATATTTTCAAAATAATTTAATATACAAAATAACCACAAAATACCTACTGATATTGCTAAACCATTTATGCCATCAATTAAATTAAATGCATTTATTAGCAGGAGAATACAAAGTGTGCTAAAAAAAATATTAAAGACATTTAGAGCAAAAAATTTATCTAATGTTTCTGAATACAAGTATTCCAAAAATAAATTTTTATCAAACACTCCAATTAGCATATAAGCCAATCCTATGATTATAAGTTTGTTTAGAGATGAAATTTTTTTTATGTCATCAATTAAACCAATAATAAAAGAAAATAAACAAAAAATGAAAATTGTAATGTCTAAGTTAGACAGTTCATTTTTGAAAAATAAGTACGTATTTATCAGTAAAAGATTAATAATAATTATCAAACCACCTATTAATGGTGTAGGCAAATTATGTATTTTTCTTTTTTCAGTAGGGTGGTCAATTATTTTTAATTTTTTTGAAATTTGTTCTCTAAATTTTATTATAAGAGCGGTTGCTATAATTGAAAAAATTATTAACATTAATATATTGATAAACATTTTTATTAATTATAAGTATATCCATGAAATACACAAAATCATTTAATTTGGTAGATAATTTTTTTTACTTAATTTTTTTAATTTTGCCTTTGTCACTTGTAATTGGTCCTGCACCAGTAAATATTTCGCTTTTTATATCTTCCATAGGCCTATTTGTAGTTTCATATAAAGATAACAATTGGATTTGGTTAAAAAATAAAATATTTATTTTATTTTCAATCTTTATTCTATACATCTTTCTTAATTATTTATTTATCAATTATCAAAATCTATCTGGATTAAAATTATTTAAAATATTAGGTTTTTTTAGATTTATATTTGTTGCTTTTTTTATTGCTGCAATTTTTCACAGAATTAACGATAAAAAAAAATCTTTTTTTATTAAAATTAATTTTTTTTTAATTTGTTTCATTCTCATTGATATTTTGATTCAAAAAATATTTGGAAGAGATTTATTTGGGTTTACAGGTGGTATGTGTTTTGGAAATGATTATTCATATTTTGATATCAAGACTTTCAAAGTAACTCAAATTCAGAATAGTATATATTGTCAAAGATTTGCTGGTCCGTTTGATCAAGAGCTTATAGCTGGATCTTTTATTGTTTTTATTGGTACTATTATTTTTGCAATTAAATATTTAAAAAAACCTCTTGCAAAAAAAGATCTTTTTTATTTCTTATTTGGTTTGTTAAGCTGTTTTGTAATAGTTTTGATCACAGGAGATAGATCTCCTTTTATTTCTCTATTAATTGCAATGTTTATTTTTTTTCTTTTTGAAAAAAATACTAGAAAATATTTGTTTAGAATATTTTTTATCTTTTCTATTTTTACAATAACCACAATTGCTTTTAATGGGCATGTTTATGAAAGATATATTTCTGTTGCAAAAGGTTTATTAGAAAAACGCATGGTAAATGAAACTAGAGTTTTTGACGATAATTTAGTTGAAAAACGAGAATATCCAAAAACTATTAAAGATTTATCCATATTAAAAAAAAAATTTTATGACACCCACTGGGGAGCACATTACTTGACAGCATTAGAAATGTTTAAAGAAAAACCATTTATAGGATATGGATACCATTCTTTTAGACAAGAATGTAAAAGATTTCACTATATAAGTTCACATAGTGTTAAAAATCGATGTAGTACTCATCCTCATAATTACATAATACAATTATTAGCCGAAACAGGAATTATTGGATTAATATTATATCTATTATTCATAATGAGCATTTTCATTAAATCTGTAAAAATCAAAAAAATTTTCAATGAACCTCAATTAATTTTTTTGATAGCTTTGTTTTTTTCTTTTATATTTCCTATTAAACCAGGTGGATCAATCTTCTCATCTGTGAGTAATTTTTATTTATTTTATATTTTGGGATGGATAATTTATTTTATAAACTATAATGATATAAGAATTAAAAATAAATGAAAAAAATTGCATTAATTACAGGAATCACAGGCCAAGATGGCGCTTATTTGGCTAGATTTTTGTTAAAAAAAAATTACATAGTTCATGGAATTAAAAGAAGATCTTCTTCACTGAATACAACTAGAATAGATGATATTTACACTGACCCAAATGAAACAAACCCATCATTAATTCTTCATTATGGTGATATGGTTGACTCATTAGCTCTAATGAAATTGATTGAAAAAATTAAGCCAGACGAAATTTATAATTTGGCTGCTCAATCTCATGTTGCGGTTTCTTTTCAACAACCAGAGTATACAGCAAATGCAGATGCATTAGGGGCTTTAAGAATTTTAGAAATTATTAATAATTTAAACCTTAATAAGAAAACTAAATTTTACCAAGCTGGTACATCTGAAATGTTTGGAAAAGTTCAAGCAGTACCACAAGATGAAAAAACTCCTTTTTATCCAAAGAGCCCATATGGAGTAGCAAAAGTGTTCAGTCATTGGATGACTATTAATTATAGAGAGTCTTATAATATTTTTGCTAGTAATGGCATACTTTTTAACCATGAAAGTCCCATGAGGGGTGAAACTTTTATTACAAAAAAAGTAGTAGATGGATTGTGTAATATTAAATTTAAAAGACAGAAAATACTTTATGTTGGAAATTTAAATTCAAAAAGAGATTGGGGTCATGCAAAAGATTACGTAAGAGCTATGTGGATGATATTACAACATAAAAAACCGGATGACTTTGTTATTTCAACAGGAAAACAATATTCAATAAGGCAATTAATTGAGTTAGTAGGAAAAAAATTAGGTTTAAAAATTAAATGGTTAAATAAAAATCAAGGTGTTAAAGAGTATGGTATTGACCAAAATGGTAATAAAATAATTCAAGTAAGTAAGAAATTTTTTAGACCATCTGAGGTTGACACATTGCTTGGAAATTCTGATAAAGCTAAAAGAATACTTGGTTGGAAGCCAACAATTAATTTTGAAGAATTAATTTCTGAAATGGTAGAAGATAAAATTTCTAAAATCAAAATTAATGGAAATTAAAAAAAAAAGATAAAATTTACGTAGCTGGTCATAAAGGATTAGTAGGTTCTGCAATTGTAAGAGAATTAAAAAAAAAGGGTTATAAAAATATAATTACAGCAAGTAGAAAAGAACTTAATTTAATAGATCAAAAAAAAGTATTTAGCTTTTTAAAAAAAAAAAAACCTAAATTTGTTTTTATAACTGCCGCTAAGGTTGGGGGTATTATTTATAATAATACCAAAAGAGCAGATTTTATTTATGAAAACTTAATGATCGAAGCAAATATAATTCATGGTTGCTATATTAATGGAATTAAAAATTTGATCCTACTTGGTTCTAGCTGTGTGTATCCTCGAAATTCTAAACAACCTATCAAAGAGGAATATTTATTATCAGGAGTTTTGGAAAAAACCAATGAACCTTATGCCATTGCAAAAATTGCAGGAATTAAGATGTGTGAAAATTACAATATACAATACAAAACTAATTATAAATGCTTAATGCCAACAAACACCTTTGGACCGAATGATACATTTCATTCTGAGAAATCACATTTTATACCTGCAACAATTCTTAAAATTTTAAATGCAATTAAAAAAAAACAAAAAAAAATAATCATCTGGGGAAATGGAAAAGTTAAAAGAGAGGTAATTTTTGTTGATGACTTAGCAAGAGCATCAGTTTATTTTATGAATAAAGATTTTAAAGACACAATAGTAAACATTGGATCTGAAATAGAATATACCATAAAGGAATTTGTAAAAATGATTTGCAAACATATGAAATACAATGGCAAAATTATTTTTGATAAATCAAAACCGTCTGGAACCCCAAGAAAAAAACTAAACTTACAAAAAGCACAAAAGCTAAATTGGAAAGCAAAGACATCATTTAAAAAAGGTTTAGATTTAACACTTAAAAGTTTTGAAAACGGTGAAATTAAAAAATAATCAGAAGAAATTTTCATTTGATTTCACTATAATTACAGTTGTTAAAAATGATGAAGATAATATTGAAAACACTATTAAAAGTGTTTTGTCTCAAAAAAAAGTAAAGATTCAGTATATTGTTCTTGATGGATTTTCAAAAGATAAGACTTTTTCAAAAATAGAAAAATATAAAAAATTAATTAGATTTATTAGGCATAAAGATAAAAGTTTTTATGATGGCTTAAATCATGCTCTTAAATTTGCCAAAGGAAAATATGTCGGAATTTTAAATTCTGGTGATATTTATTTCAATTCTAAAACACTAAATAAGGTTAAGATAAATTCAAAAAAATCTGATTTTTTATTTGGAAATGTTTTATTTTATAATAATGATTTTAAAATTGTAAGAAACTGGGATTTAAGTTTTGCAAAAAACAAAAAAATTTTTTTCTACTATATAGCTCATAGCTCTTTATTTATTAGCTTAAATATTATGAAAAATTATTTAAAGACTTATAATTTAAGATATAAAATAAGTTCCGACACAGATTTGTTAATCAGATTAAATTTACATAAGAAAATTAAATACATAAAAATTAAAGATTATATGGTATTTATGAAAATTGGAGGATTAAGTACAAATCCCAAATTAATTTTCAAAAAAATTTTTGAGGATATAGTTATTTTAAAATCTTATTTTAAGTACAGTTTTATTATTTATTATATAAAAAAGGTATTAATTAAATTGAATGGATATTTTGATATCAAAAAAAAATGGATATTAAAAAAACAATTAATAACCACATTAAATAATTTAAATGATCGTTAAAAACCTATATTTTACACTTAGCAATATCTATAATAATTCTTTTTATACTTTTTTATTGATCCTATTTGCTTTTTTAGGCCAAGAAGAAAGAAGTGCAGATATTGCATTAGCAACTAGTACAACAATTTTATTCACACAGATTTTTTCTGGAAATATGAGAAATATTATTATTGCATCTCATGATTTGATGTTATTAAAAAATGTAAAACAATTTAGAATATTTTTTTCAGTTATAGTAATTTTATTTTCTAGTTTATTATTTTTTTTAATTAGTGGTGAATTAGATATATTTACTTTGTCATTAATTTTTTTAATGATTGTTGGCTGGATAAATGAAATGAACATACTCGAAGAAGAACTTAATTTAAAAAAAACTAAGATACTTTTCTTTCTAATTTTTAATTTTATATTAACAGTTTCAGTATTAGTGTTTATTTTTTTTAGTTTGGTTGATTTTGTTTATTTCCTAATAATTTTTCAATCTTTTTTTAATGTTGTGCTTTTTATTAGAAAAGGAGATTTTTTAAATGATAATATGAATGTTTTAAAGTACCATATTGATGAAATAAGAAAATATAGTTACGCATTTTATTCATCATTCTCAATGATAATTGCAAATTTCATATCAAGAGCTTTAATTTTTACATTCCTAGATAAAGACTTTGCAGGTATACTCTTTGCTTCTTATGCGATTGGCTCATTCCCAGGAACAATATTCAATAATACTTTTGGCCCCACTTTAATAAAAAGTGGAAGAAAAATACCAAACATTATTAAGTTACTTTTTTTGGCAATTTTTGTTTTAATTTTATTAATACTATTTCAATTCTTTAGAGTAGATATTAATTTTTTAGATAATAATGATATATTGTACTTTACCTCACTTGTTTCAATAATTGGCTCTTTTTTTATGGTTTGCTCACTTTATATAAGACAAAGATCAATTCAAATTTATTTTCATAATCAAAAATTCATATTTTCTCATGACATATTTTTAAATTTAATATTAGTACTGTTGATTGGTTCACTTATCTTATTTAAAATTCAGTATTTATATTATTTCTTGTTCTTTATTTTTTCTATTATTTCGCTATGTATCTATAAATTTATGGCAATTAAAATGAAGTAAATGAAGTAAATGAAGTAAATGAAGTAAATGAAGTAAATGAAAAAAATAAAAAAAATTTCTTATATTTTTAAATCTATTTTTGGCATTTTTTTATTTATAACTTTTTTTAAAACCCTAATTGAATACCCTGGTAGTAAGTTAATTTATTCATTTTTTTCATTTGTATCAATTTTTCATTTATATTTTTCATTCAGAGCTAATTCATACTTTGTTGATAAATTTGTTGCAATTTTCTTTTGGTTAGGTTTTTGGTTTAAGTTTAGCTTTGAATTTGCGTATCAATTATGGGGAGCAGTAAATTTTAGAGAAGGCGTAGGCTCTTTTGATAAAACTCCAGTAGCATATGATAATGTTTTAATTATTTCATCCATTGGTATTATTGCTTTTATATTTGCAAGTTATTTAAATCTCTTTTTTTTTAAAAAACTCAAAGTGAATTGGAATAATTCAAAAAATTTTTTTTATGAAAAATATAAGTCATTTATAGTTCCTTCATTTTTAGTAGTCGTTTTATTGATCTCATTTTCAAATATCTATTTTGGTATATATCAAAAAGGTTTAATCCCTAATGAAAATATCAGTATTTATATATCTTATTTATATAGATGGTTATTGTTATTTGGTTTTACCTCAGCCACATGTATTTTTCTTTATTATGAGATTAGTAATCAAGTTTTAAATTATAGATTAATTTTTTTATTATTTTTAGAAAGTTTTATTTCTAATTTATCACTACTAAGTAGATCTGCAATTTTTAATTTTACAAGTTTGCTACTTGGGTTATTTTCGTATTTTAAAAAAAATTTATTTCTCATGAAAATATTTAAATCTTTAATGTTTTTATCTTTTCTTTTATTTTTATTGAATATTTTCAGCGTAAATAAAATTAGAGATATTAAATTTTATAAAAATTCGAATTTAACAATTAATGAAAATTTTTTAAATTTTAATAGTTCAAATTTATTGGGAAATGATTATCTTGCATCCAATGAAAAAGAGCTAGATATTTTTACTTTATTAAAAGAAAATAGATTTCAAAAATTTTCAACCCAAATTTATAATATTATTTATCTAGCTTGTAATAGGTGGGTTGGTATTGATGCGGTTATGGCTGTCTCACAAAAAGGAAATAATTTGGGATTTGACACTTTAAAAAAAAGTTTAAATGAAAAGTTTGAAACAAATAAATACTCTTTCTTTGAAAAAAATTTTTTGTTAAGAAGTAATAAAAAATTAAATGATGAAAATCTAAAAGCAAATAATTCAGTTATTTTACCTGGTTTAATAGCCTATTTATTTTATTCAGGATCATTTGTTTTTTTATTCATATCTATAATCTTTTTAATGCTATTATGTTATTTTATAGAATTCCTCTATTATATCTTTTCAAATAAAAATTTAATATTAACTGCATTTATGGGCTATATAATGGCTTCCAGGTTGGCGCATTCAGGATATCTTGTAACTAACAATATCGACTATTTATTAGCTATTGCGATTAATTTAATGGCTGTATATCTGTTGGTCACTATTTTTGAGAAATTGAGTATAAGAATTAACAATAAATAACAAATTTTAATAACTTATGAATATTATTGGTTTAAATATATTTCATGCTGATACATCTGCTTGTTTGATAATGGACAATGAAATAGTTGCAGCCGCAGAAGAGGAGAGATTTGTTAGAATAAAGCATTATTCTGGTTTTCCAAAAAAATCAATTAAATACTGTCTAAAAGAAGGAAATTTGAAATTAAGCGAAATAGATTATATTTGTGTTAATTTTAATGTAAATTATAATTTTTTTAGAAAAGCTAATTTTTTCCTCAAAAATTTTTTGAATATCAATTTTTTTCCAAGACTTTCAGCAATTACAAAACGACAAGATATTAAAAAACTTTTTTTTGATAATTTTTCAGAAAATATATCAGCAAAGATAGTAAATGTTCCTCATCACCTATCACATATAGCATCAGCATACTTATGTTCAGGATTTAATAAAAGTTTAGGACTTACTTTTGATGGAACAGGTGATTTTTCTTGTCTAGAGCTATACGATATTAAAGGTGATGATTTTAAGATTGAAAAAAAAATTTCTTTTCCACATTCTTTAGGAATTTTTTATCAAACTATTACCCAATATCTGGGTTTTAAATATTATGGTGAAGAGTACAAGGTAATGGGATTAGCGGCCTATGGAAATAAGAAATACATTGATGAAATGTATAAATTATTTAAAATTAAGAAAAATAATTCTTATGAGTTAAATCTAAATTATTTTGAACATCACCATAAATCATTTTCATATTATTTTGAAAATGGTGCTCCTTTTTTTGAAAACTTTTTTAATGATAAATTTGAAAAACTATTCGATCAAAAAAGTAGATTAAGTAATGAGCCTATTGATCAATTTCATAAAGATATTGCAGCATCGGCTCAACATGTGTTTGAGGAAATTATTATAATACTTTTACGTAAAAAATTAAAGGATTCAAATTATAAAAATTTGTGCATAGCAGGTGGTTGTGCCTTTAATTCTTTATTAATGGGTAAGATAAAAAATGAATTTACTGATCTAAATGTTTTTGTT
>MDTG01319969.1_pt1 | contig 13714 bp, 12 predicted proteins | sample 811421 | NCBI WGS metagenome assembly MDTG01 (sample SAMN05326645, study PRJNA326480) | marine metagenome | isolation source: seawater | place: Pacific Ocean: South East | collected 2011 | reverse complement strand
TGGATCGTGATACAGGAGAAATTTATTTTCAAGACGAACGTGTTTTTAACAAATCTGAAAAGTTGGTTCCGGGAACAAAAGGTATTGCAATAGTTCACCAAGATTTTCAACTGGAACCAGGATATACGGTATACGATAACATTCGCCATCACCTAATACAGTACAGGAAATCATATCAAGATTCAAAAACTGAAGAAATTATTACTCTTTGTCACCTAGAATCAATTCGCAACAAAACCTCTAAAGAGCTTTCTGGAGGACAAAAGCAAAAGGTTGCGCTTGCAAAAGCGATTATTGAGGAGCCTCCTCTTTTGTTACTAGATGAACCTTTCAGCAATTTAGACAATATATCCAAAACAGAATTTAAACTAATTTTAAAAAATATTGTCAAAAAACTCCACATAGGACTTTTATTTGTTACCCACGACTCAAGAGATGCGCTGACATTTTCAGATGAAATTTTAATTATTCAAAACGGTAAACTATTAAAAAAAGGAAGCGCTAAAGATTTAACACAAAACCCACCTTCTAAATATGCTGCGCAACTACTGGGCTTGATAAATATTTTTTGTGGTGAAGAACTAAACAAAAGCTTTGGCTTAGATTGTATAAAAGATAAAGATTATTGGCTACCTCAAAATGCTTTAAGAATTGAAAAAGGAAAACAGTTCAAGGTAATTCTTGAGCTTTTCTTAGGGGATGAATTTGAATACCATTTATCCGACAATACAATAAACATAACAATACGGCTTAAAGAGAGACTCACTGGTAAAGCCTTTGAAGTTATCGTTAAAAACCCCATTTTAATTGAATAGTAGAATTCAACTTTTCTTTTTTAAATTTACAACCTACAACTGCTAAAATAGACAAAAACTACACTCGCATGACAAAAGGAATGGAGCGCATTATAAACGAGCTTAAAGGAGAGAAAAAGAAAACCGCAATTGAGCGTTTGCATACCGAAAACCAAGTTGCTAAAGAAAAAAAAAAGCTGCGATTGGCCTCCGACTTAAACAATCTAATTTTTTACTTAAACAACCCTGAAACAAAACCAGGCGGTGTGAAAAAAGAGGATTTGTTTCTTTTTGAAGAATTAAAAATTTCTTTGGAATCCTAATGATTGCTAAACTTTGACTCTATAAATCCCTTAGCTGGCAAAGGAATCCCCATAAAATCCTCAACGGCTTTTATTGTACTTTCTATTTCCATGTAAGAATCGATATCGAATTCACCTACTTGAAGCCAATTTTTAATTTTGTTCAAAGCCAAGAAGCTATCACTAATGTTTCGAATTTTCATTTATGCAATTTTGAACATTAACGACTCAAAATCTACTAAGTTGCCTATCGGTAAAACATTATTTATTTTTTGTAGCAACCAATGTATTTAGATATGATCAAACGTTGAATTTCCGAAGTTCCCTCACCTACTTGAAGCATTCTCTGATCTCGATAAAACCGTTCAATTGGGTACTCTTTAATCAACCCATAACCTCCATGAATCTGAAGGGCTTCATCGGCAACTTCTTTTGCGATTTCAGAACTGTACAATTTTATCATAGCTGCTTCAATTGAGAAATGTTGATTGTTGTCTCTTAACCAACACGCCTTGTACAACATGTTTCTTGCCAGTTCAATCTTCATATGCATATCTGCTAGTTTGAAAGAAATCGCTTGAAAATTAGAAATCGATTTACCAAACTGCTTTCGATTTTTCGCATAACTAAGTGCCATCTCATAGGCCCCTTGAGCTAGTCCGATACCAATAGCTGCAATACCTAGTTTTCCAGAATCCAAAGACCTAAGCATTGTTCTAGAACCTTCACCACACACACCTAAAATATTTTCTTCTGGAACAACACAATTATCAAAAAAAAGCTGTGCTGTATTCGTCCCGCGCCACATCATTTTATCATGAATATCCTCTGCGGTCATTCCCTTTGTTCCACTTTCAACAAGAATAGTAGAAAATTCTTTTTTACCATTTTTCACATCGGTAACAACTTGGACGGTAACCCCTCGAGTAATTGGAGTATTTACGTTTGTAATAAATGTTTTCGTCCCATTTATTTCCCATTTACCTTTCTTCAATTTAGCTCTCGCACTTGAACTTCTTGAATCTGAACCCGAGTTAGGCTCAGTAAGCGCAAATGCCCATATTTTTTCACCTGTGCATAGATCAGGTAAATATTTTTCTTTTTGAGCCTCTGTTCCATGATAATAAATTGGACCAGCCCCCAAAGAATTATGCACTGAAAGCGTACCCGCTTGTGAACTATCGACACGTGCAATTTCTTCTATGGCAATTATCAATGAGAGATAATCTAAGCCTTGACCTCCGTACTCTTTAGGTATACACATACCAAACAATCCCAAATCTCCCATACTTTTTGCGAGATCAACTGAAAATTTTTCTTCCCTGTCCAACTCATATGCTAAAGGACGAATTTCTTTTTCGGCAAATTCCCGAACAGTTTGTCGAATTAATTCATGCTCTTGTGTCGTAAAAGGATTTTTCATAACAATGTGCATTTATCAATCATCATCACCACCACCAATTTTTTTAACAACAGGAGAAGAATCAAAAAATGAATTAACAGGGCCATACAAATGATGGAAGCCGAGTGTCATTATTTTATTTACATCATTTTCTGAAAAAGCTATTTTTTGGGCAACTAAATTTTCACCAATTGATTTGCAAGCCTTCCCGTATTGTATAGCCATTTTCGCCCAAGGTCTTTGTAATGAATGCAGTTTGAAAAAATAATTATTTAAAGTTTTTTTTAAGGATTTATCAGATTTTAAGTCTTTCCATGAAAATGTCTCAACACCTTCAAATTTCAACTTTTCTGTTTTACAATATTCTGTATCATGATATACTCCAACGATTTGGCCAAATTCATATTTGAATATTCCATTTTTGGTTTTTCCTTTTGTATCCTGTCCGCCCAATGCACCTGCTTGAATCCATTTTGAGAAAAGTGTGTTATTAAAACTCTCGTTTGGAAATGCCTTTTGCATAACTGACATAATTGAATCACAAACAGTAACACCAACATAATCAACCACCTCAAAAATACCCATTGGACGAAGCAACAATTCTCTTGTCGCCTCATTAATCAAATAAATTGCCTTAGAGAGGCCATAGTCTTTTGAAATTTCTTGCGCTAAGTCCACAGCATAAGAAACTTCTCGAAGAAATTGACCATTTCCAATAAATCCTGCAAAATCTGGAGCATATACAACTGTCTTATTCAATTCTTTTGCAATTTCGTCCGCCAACAATACCAGTTCTGACTCGGTGTGGTGGGTTCGAATAATTTCCAATAACTTTTGCACTGGAGGCGGATTATAAAAATGCAATCCGACAATACGTCCCGCAATACCAGCTTCCTTTTCTAGAGTAGAAATGGGAATTGACGATGTATTTGTGAAAAAATATGGACGAACAGTACTGTTTTCATCAATTGAACGAAACAAGCCTGTTTTAACATCAACATTTTCAGCTACAGCCTCAAAAATGAATTCAGAATTGTAAACTGAATCTATTGAAGTGCTTATTGAAATAAGGTTCTTAATATCCGCGACATATGCCTTAACAAAGTCTAATTCATTAACTAACTCGGAATGATCTGAATAAAGTTCCCGAATTGTTTCACTATTTTTCTCTGCATATTTAATAGATTGCAATTCAATATACAGCAACATCTTTTCTAAACCATCTGAAGCAATATCAAAAGCAAAAATTTGACGCTTTTCTTGATGTTTCAAATTAAATCGAAGTATACTTCTAGCAAAAAGAAGTACAATTCCTCTACCCATTTTCCCGGAAGCACCCAACACTGATATATTTTTTACGCCAGAAAATGGATGGTTAGACATGGTCGACAATTTTAGTTTCATATTATATTATCTACGTGAAGATCATTGCTTGGTTCTCTTTTTCACTTCTTAAAGATGTTTTTGGAACCAAGGATTGTTTTTATTCGTTAGTTTATTTTAGAGGCGAAATGAATTTCGTGAGAAATAGTGATGAAGCAATCAAAAACCAAATCAATAGAGGAAAAAAGAAAGGCTTTCAAAGATAAAATTCATGGGGAGGGGATTATTTTACCTGGAGCCTATAACGCATTAACAGCCAAGCAAATTCAACAAGTTGGATTTGAAGGAGTATACATTTCAGGCGCTGCATTGTCTGCGAGTGCAGGCCTACCAGATATTGGTTTGCTTACTCTTAGCGAGTTTTCTTTTTTCATAAAGTACATTACTCAAGCAGTTGATTTACCCTGTATTGCCGATGCAGACACTGGTTTTGGCGAAGTAGTAAATGTTGTTAGAACAGTACAGGAATTAGAAAGTATAGGCCTGGTGGGTATGCATATGGAAGATCAGGTCATGCCAAAAAGATGCGGTCATTTACCTGGAAAAAATTTAATTCCTGAAAAAAACATGTGTGCAAAAATCCAAGCCGCCTGCACAGCCAGAAAAGATGCAAACTTCTTAATTATCGCAAGAACGGACGCCCGTTCTGGAGAAGGTTTTGATAAGGCAATTTCAAGAGCAAAAGCTTATGTAGATGCTGGAGCAGATCTAATCTTTCCGGAAGCTCTTCAGACTAAAGAAGAGTTCAAACAATTTGCAAAAGAAATTAATGTCCCTCTTCTTGCCAATATGACTGAATTTGGAGTTTCGCCTTTAATTAGTGCACAGGAACTTTTTTCCATTGGATATAAAATTGTCATATTCCCCGTTTCTGCATTGAGGGTAACGATGAAAAACACACAAGTTTTGTATCAAGAAATAAAAAAGGAAGGAGTTCTAAAATCATTTTTAGATAAAATGCAAACTAGACAAGAACTTTATGAGTTAATTGATTACGATGCATACGCGAAACTAGACAAGAAAGCAGCCAATTATAAATTAAAAAACAATGAGAGCAAATAAAGGATTAGCCGGATTAATAGCCGGTGAGACAACTATATCTAAGGTAGACGTTACCACCAACAGTCTCTGGTATAGAGGATATGATATTAATGAACTTTGCGCAAAAACCTCTTTTTTGGAGGTAGCTTATTTGTTATTGCATGAGGACTTACCCACTTCCAATCAACTAAAAGAATTTGAAACTTTTGAAAGAGCCAACCGGAATATTCCTAAATCCATGTATGATGCTTTTAAAAACATGCCACCTAATGCGCATCCTATGGACTTATTAAAAATAGGTGTATCCATGTTGGGTTCTTTCGACGAGGAAAATAGTTTAGACTCAAATACCCATGAAGAAAACTTAAAAAAAGCAATGCTGTTGCTATCAAAAATGCCTACAGTTGTGGCAAATAGCTATCGTATTTCCAAAGGGTTAGAACCAGTAGAGCCAGATTCTGATTTGTCCTACTCTGAAAACTTCCTTAGTATGATTTTAGGCGAAAAGACAAATGACCCGCTGAGTGTTAAAACATTAGACAACTCATTAATCCTTTATGCAGAACATGGATATAATGCCTCAACTTTTTCGGCGCGCGTAACCGCTGCTACATTGAGCGATTTATACAATGCTGTTTCCTCTGCTATTGGAACTTTAAAAGGTCCTCTTCATGGAGGAGCCAACGAACAAGTAATGTATATGCTTCAAGAAATTGAGATACCTGAAAGAGCTCGTGAATATACCATGAAAAAGATTGAGAATAAGGAAAAAATTATGGGTTTCGGTCATCGACTTTACCGAACCGGAGATTCAAGAACAGAAGTTATAAAAAAGCTTGGTCAACAACTAGCTGTTCAAAAAGGGATTACAAAATGGCATGAAATTTCGTCCATTATGGAAGAAACAATGATTGCTGAAAAGAAAATTTATCCCAATCTTGATTTTCCAGCCGCAACAGCCTACTACCTTCTGGGAATCCCTATTGAATTGTATACGCCAATTTTTGCAGCCTCAAGAATTACAGGGTGGGCAGCCCATATCTTGGAACAACACGACGACAACAGACTAATACGACCAGGTTGCGAATACGTAGGTCCAACGGCACGAAAAGTAAAAGCCATAGATCAAAGAGTTTAGAATACATGGAACAAAAAATAGACGACATACTCATAAAAATCACAGATTATGTGTCGGACACAGAAATAGGTAGTGATGAAGCTTATACAATAGCCTACTACAACCTATTAGATGCAATTGGATGCGGAATATTCGCATTACAATTTCCTGCTTGTACAAAATTATTAGGGCCTGTTGTTCCAGAATCTCAACTAAAAGGGGGTGCTAGAGTACCGGGAACCAATTATGAGCTAGACCCAGTAAGCGCAGCCTTTAACATAAGTTGTATTATTCGTTGGCTAGATTACAATGACACATGGCTAGCTGAAGAATGGGGACATCCCTCCGATAATTTCGGAGGAATACTTGCTGTGGCAGACTACCTTTCAAGGAAAAAGAAGCAATCTTTTTCCATGAAAGAGATTTTAACTTTAATGATAAAAGCACACGAGATACAAGGTATCCTCGCATTGGAAAACAGTTTTAATAAAGTTGGATTGGATCACGTTATTTTAGTTAAAGTCGCGACTACAGCCGTAGTTACAAAAATGCTAGGGGGCAATAGAGAACAAATTATAAATGCTCTATCGAACGCTTGGATAGATGGGCATAGTCTTAGAACCTATCGACATGCACCCAATACAGGCTCTAGAAAATCTTGGGCGGCAGGAGATGCAACGAGTAGAGGCGTATATCTTGCTTTTATGGCAATCAAGGGCGAAATGGGTTACCCTACCGCTTTATCAGCACCTAAATGGGGATTTGAAGACGTTCTTTTTAACAAAAACAAAGTGGTTTTATCACGTCCATTGAATTGTTATGTTATGGAGAATATACTATTCAAAATTTCATTTCCCGCAGAGTTTCATGCACAATCAGCAGTTGAATGCGCCATAAAACTTCACAAAGACTTCAAGGAAAGAATCCATGAAATAGAGAAAATTATAATTCATACTCAAGAGCCAGGAGTTCGTATTATTGATAAAGAAGGTCCATTAAATAATCCCGCCGATCGCGATCATTGCTTGCAGTATATGGTTGCAGCAGCTTTAATTGCCGGGAATTTAAAAGCCGAATATTATGAAGATGATTTTGCCTCGAACCCATTGATTGACAAGCTGAGAAGCAAAATGGAAGTAATCGAAGATAAAGAGTATAGTAAGTCCTATTTAGACCCAAACGAGCGCTCAATAGCTAATGCTGTTCAAATTTTCTTTTCAAATGAATCTTCAGATAAAATAGAAATACTCTATCCTATAGGGCATCGAAAAAGACGAGATGAAGGAATTCCGAAACTCATAAAAAAATACGAAGTCAATATGAAGAAACATTATTCTGGTGAGCAACTGAATAAGATCCTTGGTTTGATTCAATCCTACAATGATTTTAAAGAATTATCGATTGATGAATTTATGACAATGACTTCCATTCAGTAAAAGTCCTGATATTCTTAATGCAATATATTTGTATTTTTAACTACTTTGGTATCCGTTGAAAGTAGTCCATTCCAATAAATCCGATGAAGAATTAGTTGAGTTATATCAACTAACAAAAAACAACCGTTATCTGGTTCATCTTTATGAAAGATATTTTCATTTGATTTATGGTTCCTGTTTGAATCATCTTGAAAGCGAAAATGACGCCAAAGATGTCTGTATGGAAATTTATGAACTTCTTGCTCAAAAACTACTCTCGCATAAAGTAAATCATTACAAAAGCTGGTTGTACCGTGTCACCTTCAATCAATGCATGCAATTCTTAAGAAAAAAGAAACAAAGAACTGAAAAGATAAAAGAATTCCAACTTAATCAAGACGAAGATGTGGAATTTGACCTCTTTTATCATCCAAATATTAATAAAGAAGAGCTTTTGGTACACCTAGAAAATTGCATCGAAAAACTAAAAGAAGAGCAAAAAAAAAGCGTACAACTTTTTTACCTTAAACAATTGTGCTATCATGAAATTGCTGAACAAACCGGATACGCTGTAAAAAAAGTAAAAAGCTATATTCAAAACGGGAAGAGAAATTTAAAAATTTGTATCGAATCAAAAAGTGAATAAAAAAAACTTACATACCATTTTCAAAGAATCTGAATGCCTTTCCGAGGAAAAACTTATTGCTTACTGTAATAATGAGCTAACAAACCTTGAGAGAAATGAAGTCGAACGGCATACCATAAACTGTAAGTTCTGTTCAGATGCTCTTGAAGGATTTGAAAAGAAAATTCATTCTGAAAAAGGTTATTACTTTGCAAAATCAGAAATTCTCAAAAAACAAAAAAACAAAAAAACATTTTTTATAACCATATCAGGAATTGCTGCCGCCTTTATAGCATTTATTTTACTTACCAATGAACTTAAGCAAACTCAAACTGAAGTAGCGGAAAATATAACTGAAACAGCAAAACAAAAAACAAAAAAGTCCAAACCTTATCAATTTAAATCTGAATCAGAAAACAGCAACGCTTCACGTCAGCTTAACATCAAAAATGATTTAAACGTTGATGGTGAATTAAATCAAAATACTAAGACGAGGAGTGATTCCAATATTACATTTAATAAAAACCACAATGGATTCATGGAAGAATCCAACGAAAAATTACTTGATGTAAATACAGGAGAAGAGGAGTTAAACAGTGTATTTTACGAGCCAGAAATTGAATTTAAAAGAGAAAACCAAACTGATAAATCTCTGAATAAATCATTTATTATTTCCGACAAAACTATTGAAGATGATCAGGTTAAAGGCGATAATGACCTTTTTATTGAAGAAGATTCGGAAATCCTGGAAGACTCTTATGATACCGACTATAATAAAGTTAAGCCTCAGAAAAACAGTATTGCAGACCTAAAAGAATCTCCTGTTAATAAATCAAAAAAAGAAATCAGACTGAACTACATGAACAAGGATAAGTCCATTCAAGACACCTTACCATCCTTTTCATTGCACTCTGACTCTTTAACAGAAAATAAAGAATTTGATTTTGGAATTTCAGTATTTAAAAAGGAATCATACTTTGAAGCAATCAGTATTTTAAAAAACATAGATCCTGACGATGCTCACTATTATGAGGCTCAACTTTATATTGGAAAATCTCACATTAAACTGGGTAATGGTAAAAAGGCAAAAACCCATTTAAAAAATGCTCTGAATGGCTCTAAGCGCATACGATCAGAAGCGCAAAAGATATTATCTACACTAAAATAAGTACCTTTTATCACCTCACTAAAAGCGACTTAATTAAATTTTTATATTTGCAATATGTTATTTACCCCAGGAAGAATCGCTTTTGCACTTTGCTTTATTGCAATTTTTGCTATTGCTTTGGTTTGGACTTACCGAAAAGACAAGTCTGAAAGAGCCATAAATTATAAAGGTTCAACCAAAATTGTTATAACTATACTAATACTCTTAGCACTTCTAAGTGGCTTAACAAAAGTTCTTAAGTTTTTATAACGTAAACTGAATTACCAATAAATAAAATTTCTTTTAGTTACCCTAAGTTATGAAGTTTTTACTCCTTTTAACCTCAATATTTTTTTTAGCTTCATGTTCATACGATAACCAAATTGCTGAAAGCTTTGGAGGAAATGAATTTGATGAATGTTACGACATTGATCTTACTCTCGAGGGTGATATAATAATGACAGGAATATTCACAAAGAAATTTACTTACAGAGAAAAAAAACTATTAAAATCAAAAGGAGGGTATGATATTTTTGTTTGTAAAATAGACTCCTCCGGAAAAATGAAATGGGCGACTTCCATAGGTGAAAGCGGGGATGACTGGGTATATAATTCCACAACAGATCATTTAGGAAATATATATGCTTGCGGCCATACAGAAATAAAAAAACACATTTATCCATTAGTGTTTAAGCTAGATAAAAATGGACGCCAATTGTGGAAAAAAGTACTGCCAACCGAAGGTGAGTTTACCAACTTGAAAGCAAATAAAGATAATATCTTCATAACGGCGTGTAATCAAAAAAACAGTATCTATAAAATGTCAGTTGAAGGTGAATTAACCGTTTTGTATCAAGACAGTGGTTTTAATGGGAGGGGAATTTTTCAAAATGATAAAAATAAAATAATTGCTTATGGTAGTAGTAACAAACAGGCAAGTATTATATGCTTGAATAAGCAACTACAAAAAACACATGAAATTTCCTTCGGTACAAAAGGAAATGACGTAGTGCTTAGTTTTTTAAAAAGGAAAAACTATTTTCACATTTGCGGACAAACTGAAGGTGACACCCTGTTTTGGAAAAAAAATACAACCATTCAAAAAATTCCGCTTTCTAGTAAAGGTGGGAAAGATGGCTTTTATGCTATTTTGGACAGCACATTTAATATTGTTCATTTTGAAATTCAAACTTCACCAAAAAATGATTGGAGCAGATATTTAGCCCAAACCCCATCAGGAGAAATACTTATGAGTACTATTATTAATAATGAAGGAGTTATTAATGGTCAACCGCTGCAAAATCAAAAAGGGAGTTTTGATATCGCATTAAGTACAATAAAAAACAAAAAAATAATCTCAACAAAGCTAATCTCTGGTAATGATGAAGAGGGGGTAAATAAAATTGTTGTCCAGGATAGTTTACTCTATTTTTCTGGATGGCACCAAGGGAACTTAAAGATATCTGAAAAAATAGAGCTTAAAGATAAAGGTGACGGAAACGCTTTTCTTGTTAAGATTAACAATAATAATTTTTTCAAAAACTAAGACTCAAACCAAACCCCATCATGATTCATAAAACTCGAGTCTTTACGGTTTAAATCCAGCTTATCTCCCTCAAAATTAGTTGCTTTCAAATTTAGTTCATTAAATAGACATGCTGAAGCAGAAAAATCCCATATTCCACCCCCTCCTAATTGCTTTTTGGGCAATTTTATATAGGCCGCCGGAGCATTTTCTAAAACCCAAATAGCATTCATTGAAGCACCGCCATGAGCGATAATCTGAAACTGATGTAACCCCCTACTTTTAGCCTTCTCCTCAAGATTTGCAACAAATTCATCATACCCACTTGACTTGGTAAATGAGCGATCTGTAATAAATGTAAATTTCTCTTTTGAAGGCTTAATACTTATCGGTATCCCATTTTTAAAAGCCCCTTCTCCTTTAATACATGTGTATAAATCTTCTTTTCTCGGATTGTATATAACTCCCAAAACTGGAGTCCCATCTCGAGACACCAATGCGATTGCAACGGAATATCCCTCTAATTTCTCCGTAAAAGGAAGAGTTCCATCGAGAGGATCAATACACCAAAAAAAATCCTTTTCAAATCGGGATGAATCATCCATTAACTCCTCTGAAAGCAAACCCAGATTATACTGTTTTAAAGTTGGGAAAATAAAGTTTAGAATAATTGACTGTGCCTTTTTATCTACCTTTGTTACGATGCTTGATGCACGACTTAAATGACTACCTTTAGATTCTATATTGAGGGTAGTACAAATATTATTTTGAATACATTTGCCCGCTTCCAATGCGGACTTTTCTGCAATTTTTAAAAGTTCTCTGCATTGAATAGACCATATTGCATTTGAAGTAATTTTATCAACATAATCATTTAACTTCCAATGACCAGGACTCCAACCCTGTAAAAATCGATTAAAATCTGCCCAAGCAAATTTGTATAATTTTCGCCATTCACTTTCAAGTTCTTCATTTTGTCCCCCTAAAAAGTGAGCCAACTCATTGAAATAAAAATCCAGAACTTCACTTTCTCGTTCTTCACTTTCAAAATCTTCAACACTGCTTACGAGGTAAATTAAATCCTTCATTCCACAACCCACACCAACATATTGAAAATCAACCGCTGCAACCTGACCCTCCTCAGAAAAACAAAAGTTAGCCAATTTTGCATCTCCATGAACAAGAGTTTTATAAGTACAACGGGATAAAATTTCATCAATTTTAGCAGCATACTTTTTTAAAGGGCCGGATTTCATTTTTTTAAACTCATCAGGACGTGTATTCAGGTGCCAATAGGTGCCCGTATTCCACAAACCAGCCCCTTTATTATTCATAAAGCTTGCATGAAATTGAGCCAACCATGAAACACAAGCTTTAAATTGTTTTTCATTTATGTATTCAGGACGAACAGAAAAACCTGACGTGTTTAAATCTTCCAATACTATTACCTGAGCATCTCCTGTTTTATCATATAAAAGTTTTTTAGGAACCCTAGCAAAACTCTTGTGTGCAAAATTTTCATACCACGTATTTTCAACCTCATAAGATTTTACCTTGCGCAAATGGCCAAAATCAGAATTCCAATCTCTTGGATGGTTATTATTATCTGGAAACCTGATGTGTTTAATTACAATGGATTCATCTTCACAGTTCTTCCACCTTTCAATACTACCATAACCACTCCAAAGCGATTGAATTTTTTCATGAAAACGATATTCCTTGCTCGGAAAACGAGCTGCGATAAGAGAAACTAAAGAATTCATTTTACAAATCTATTCATTAAAGAACGTATTATTTATTGAACATGAATATATTTCAAAAAAAAGCCCTGGCAAAATTATACTCGCCGGGACTAGATATATGAATTGTGCCTCAATTTATCTTCTTGGTTTTGCAAACTCTGCTCTTAACGATCTTCCTTCATGACTGGAGCCCTGTAATCCATTTAAAATTTTATCTGATGAGCCTTGCTCAACTTCTATAAAACTAAATTTCTCATTCATTCTAATTTTACCGATTACTCGGCCTCTGACGTCTGCATTACTACAAACAAAATCAATCAAACTACCTTTGTCCAAACCATCAGAACTACCTGCATTTATAAAAATAGTTTTGAAACCAGCTTCTGCACCTCTTCTTCCTCCGTCTTTATGACCTCTTCTCTCATTTCTGAAAGAACGATCTCTATCGCCTCTTCTCCTATCCCTATCGCGTCCTCTTCCTCTTTCGCGCCCTCCAGTGGAATTGATATCATCAGAATCTTTGTAATACTCTATGAATCGATTGAAATCCTTGGAAATAAAATGCTCTATAAGTTCTTCACGAGAAAACTCAGTTAACTCATCATATACTCTTTCTCTATATTTTTCAAACTCTTCCTCAATAATCTGAGCAGATTTAACCTCCTCAATTAATTTAAAAAGCTGAGATTCACAAACAACATCACCACTGGGAACTTTAGCCTGCGTAAATTTCTTTTTTATAATTTTTTCAATCCTGTTTATTTTATACTTATCTCTATCGGTAATAATCGCAAGAGACTCACCTTTTTTACCTGCTCTTGCTGTACGTCCTGAACGATGCGTATAAGACTCAATGTCTTCAGGTAATTCATAGTTTATAACATGGGTAATATCGCTTACATCAATTCCTCGTGCTGCATCATCTGTAGCACACAATAATTGTATTTTACGCTCACGAAATTTATCCATTACTCTATCGCGCTGCTGTTGAGATAAATCACCATGCAAAGCATCAACATTATACCCTTCAGCAATTAATCGATCTGAAATTTCTTGAGTATCTCTTTTTGTTCTGCAGAAAATCAAACCAAAAATATCAGGATTTACATCAACAATTCTTTTTAAGGCCGGAAATCTATTTCGATTTTGTACTAAATAAAATTTATGCTCGATGTTTTCACCTCCCTCATTTTGTCTTCCAACAGTAATTTTGAAAGGATC
>MDTG01204035.1_pt1 | contig 13714 bp, 12 predicted proteins | sample 811421 | NCBI WGS metagenome assembly MDTG01 (sample SAMN05326645, study PRJNA326480) | marine metagenome | isolation source: seawater | place: Pacific Ocean: South East | collected 2011 | reverse complement strand
TTTGTAAATGAAGGTTTTGTTCTAATTTAGGAAAAAAAATATCCATTTTTTCTCCAAACAAACCGGCAAGTAAACACAATTCACCTGACTCCTGAGAGGTAATAAAATATCTTTCAACGTCTCTAGGAGCGGCTATGGGCTGTTTTTTTAAAATTCTTTGATTAAAGCCGTGAAGTAAAGATCCGTCAGAGAATGCAACATTTGCAAATCTAGCCATAGAAATATTTTTTTCTTCACTTTCTTTTACTAAAAAGTTTTCCATAATTTTTTTACTAGCTCCCATCATATTGACTGGGTTTGCTGCTTTATCAGTAGAAACTGAAAAAAAATTTTTTAAGGGTTTTTTTAAGTTTAATAAATTTAGAGTTTTTACCGTATTAAAAATATTCACTTCTATTAATCTCATAAGAGTATAAGGATCTTTTTCGCTTCTAACGTGTTTCAATGCAGATAGATTAAAGACATAGTCATAGGAATACTCCCTAGTTAATGCTTCAAAATGAATAGATGCACAATCAATTGCAAAAGTTTTAAATTCCCCTGAAATATATCCTAAAGAGCTTCTTAAATTCCTAACTAACTCAACAAGATTGTTTTCACTTATATCAATAACGTGAAGAGATTGAGGATTCCTTTTGAATATTTCTATAGTAACGGCTTGACCAATTGATCCAGCTCCACCAATAACTAAAAAGCTTGAGTTTTTAATAATACTATTGAGAGATTTTTCAATTTTCAATAAATCCTTATCAAAAAGTTTTTCTTTTCTATTTATTAATTTGGAATCATTCATGAAAAATTACATTTGGTTATTAAGAATTAAAGAAACTATTTTGTTAGAGAAAGAAGTTTATCAAAGTTTAAGGTTTTAATTTTGAGAGATTTAAAGGGTGAATATTTGCAAAAAATATATACAAAATATAAAAGAAAACTCGGAATTGGAAAGTAAAAGTTGCTCTCAGCTTTTAATAATTTTTTTTGAGATAATTTTTTAAAAATTGTTAAACCTTCATCAACAGAATCTTCTTTAAATTTTTTTAGAAATAATTCATTTAAATGATTAGTGCAAATAATTTCGTAATCGGGTGAAGGTAAAATTCTAAAAAATATTCTTTTATTATTAAATTTAAAACTATATCTCTTTTGCAAATCTGTTTTGTTTGAAGCTGAAAAAACAATTGGCAGCCTAAGAATTATGCTATTTTTAGAAAAAGACTTTTTTAAGATATCTTCAGATAATTTTTTAGACTTAGCATATTGAATCTGAAATTCAGGTAAATCAATGTAAGGTTTCTTATCAAGATACTTTATATCTCTTGTTGAGACGAAAAGTAATTTATGGGAGTCTTTGTATATTTTATATTCATCAAGAAAATTTTTTAAGATTCTTAAATTTATACTAAGAACATTTAAATTTTGCTTATGAGCTAATCCAGAAAGAAAGACCACATTTTTATGCTTATAAAAAAAATCACTTAGTCCTAAAGGCCAAAGATTAGTTTTTTCCAAATCTAAGCTAAAATAATTTTTATAATTGAAAATATTAGTTTTTGATCTTGATACTGCAACAAATTCTAAATTATTATCTTCTAAATATTTACAAAAAGAACTTCCGATAAGACCATTCGCTCCGAAAACTATGTAGCCAGAATTAGTCTTCATTTTTGAAAGACTGTTGTATCTGAGTCTTTAGGCTATAAAAGTCAGTGAACTCGTATCCAGCTTTATCTATTAATTCAAACATTTCTCTCATCTTAGGTTCTATGCTTTTTATGTTATATCTAAATCTAAAACTATTAACTCTTGACGCAGCCTTTAAGTTTGTTGGGGGTATTTTTTCAGATAATTCAAAGGGATGAATATAAAAGTAAAAATCTTTTTCTTCATGAAGATATTTTGTTATCAACTTTTTCATTACTTTCCAAGGTAAAATTCTTAAGTATCCGCCCCCACATATGGGTAAGCTTTTATTAAAAAATTCTAATGTAGAAAGTTCGAATTCATAAAAGTCTTCATCACGATATATAGTATCTTCTACGTTTTCATATCCTTCCATGTCAATGCTTCCATATAATGGATGGTTTTTAAATTTTATTTTGCTAGATGAGAATGAAAAACTGTGTTTTTTCAATAAATCTAATCTAGATCTGTCTAAGCTAAAACAAGGAGCTCTGTAACCAAACTCTTTGTCTATATTTATTTTTTTCATAATTTTTTTTGATTTTGACAAATCTTCTTCAAAATCATCCAATGACATTGAAAGAGGTCTTACATGATTCCAGCCATGAGAACTAATATCAAATCCTGATCTTGATAATTCAGAAAAAAAGTCTATTCTTTTTTCAGCTATTTCTCCTAATACAAAAAAACTTGATGGCAAATTATTCGATTCGAGGATTCTTAAGTATTTCTCTAAACCATCTAGCATTGAATATGTTTCATCGCAAAGATTCCTTTGAAAATAATCAAGATGGAACCAATCTTCAACATCCATTGATAATACTGCTTTTTTCATATTAGTTTTCCACCCTTCTTTCTAAAATTTCTAATATCTTCAATGTCAGGCCAACTTCTATAATATTCCTCTTTTTGAAGATTGCTTTTACGTTCCAACTGATCGGATAAAATTTCTCTTATAGTTTTCAACATCAAATCACCTCCCAATTTTTTAGTAATTTTAATTACTTCATACATAGAAGTGTTATTAGGCGTGGGTATTTTAATTTGATTCAAAATGTCTCCATTATCTATTTTATCGTCCATAAAATGAATTGTGGCTCCGATAAATCTTTCCTCTTCGTAAAGAGTCCAAAAACTAGGTAGCAATCCTGAGAATTTAGGTAGCAATGAGCAATGAAGATTAATACATCCTTTTTTTGGTATCTCTAATAAAGATTTTTTTAAAATACTTGGAGTTGAATAAGAAACTATTAAATCAATATTTTCTTTAATTAAGAGATTTTTGAATTTATCTGAATTTATATTTTTTACTTCATAGAAATTAGAATCTAAGTATTTAGCAGCTGCGGCTGGACTTTTGAGAAAGCCAAATTTGTATGAGAATAAAACGTCAAGAATATCTAAAAAATAAAAAAAAATGAAAATACAGCCTAACTTGAATGTTTGATGAAGTCTAAAACCTCTAAAAAACATTCCTTTTTTATTTATCAGAGCACCTTCAGAAGCGATTTGGAAAACACCTATCACATTTATTCCTTCAATTTGTTTGAGTAAAGAAATATTTTTGGGAATTACAAAGTTATCTTTTTGACATAAAACTACAATATTCATATCCATTCATTAAGAGATTATTTTGTCTTTTTTGCCAACCAAAAGCTTATAAAAATTATTAAATTAAAAAAAGAAAGTATGGATGAAAATTTAGATTCATTTTCGTTATGATATTTTTTATAAATTTTATAAAATTTCAAGATTCTTCCTAGCTTATTGTTAGACAAAGAATTTTTTGAGATTCTGTAACCAGTTAGTTGTGAAGTTAACAAGACTAATTTTTTATTATTTCTCGATATTCTTAGCCACATATCATAATCCTCAACAGCAATAAGATCTTCTCTTTCGGTGAATCTACCTAATGTATCAAATATATTCTTTTTTACTAATACGCTCGAATTTAATATTCCGTTTCTAAATAAAATTCTTTTTTTATTCAAAGTTTCAAATTTCTTATCGACTTCATTAAAGTTAAGATCTTTAATAGCAACAAAGCTTTTACTTTTAGTTGCAACTAAATCAGCATTTTGCTCCGACAAAGTTTTCATTTGAAATTCTAATTTCCTTTCATGCCAAACGTCATCAGAGTCACAAAAAGCAATAAATTCTGATGAAGCTCTCTCCAATCCAATATTTCTTGGTCGTGATGGGCCACCAAAATTTTTTGTTGATTCAAATAAAGAAATTCTCTTATCTAAATTTACATATTTTTTGATTTTTTTTACTGTGTTGTCTTGTGAGAAATCATCAATTATTAGAAGCTCCCAATCTGTATAAGTTTGGCGAATTATTGATTCTATCGATTGAATAATTGTTTCTTGGGCTTCGTAACACGGCATTATTATCGAAATTGAGACCATACGTATTCAACTTATCTAAATTATTTAACTTCCTTAAAATATTTTATTGTCTTTAACAGACCTTCTTGAAGAGCAATATTTGGTTTCCATCCTAGAAATTCATTAGCCCTTGAAATGTCAGGGCATCGAATTTTAGGATCATCCTCCGGGAGATTTTTATAGATAACTTTAGAGTTTGAATTTGTTAATTCAATAATTATATTTGCAATCTCTATAATTTTTAACTCATTTGGATTACCTAAATTTATTGGGAAATAAATATCTTTGCTGCTATTCATTAAAATTATCAGCCCGTTTATTAGATCATCTACATAACAAAAACTTCTTGTCTGCTTTCCGTCTCCATAGACTGTTAAATCCTGATTGTTTAGAGCTTGGCAAATAAAATTGCTTATAACTCTTCCATCATTAGAGCTCATATTAGGGCCATAGGTATTAAAAATTCTTGAAACTTTAATTTCTAAATTATATGTTGAATGGAAATCATAAAATAAGGATTCGGCTGCTCTCTTCCCCTCGTCATAACAAGATCTAGGGCCAAAAGAGTTTACATTTCCAAAGTAATTTTCTTTTTGAGGAGTCTCGATAGGATCTCCATAGATTTCACTGGTAGAGGCTTGTAAAATTTTAGAATTATTTTTCAGTGAGTATTCCAAAAGATTTAAACTCCCTAAGACACTAGTTTTTAAAGTATCAATGGGATCTTTTTGATACTTTATTGGAGACGCTTGACAAGCTAAATTATAAATTTCTTCAAATTTTTCTTTAAAATCTATTTCTTCTGCTACATTTCCTTTTCTAAAAGTAAAATTTTTGTTTTCATAAAAGGCTCTAATATTTGATACATCTCCTGAGCTTAAGTTATCTAGAACAGTAACTTTGTTTCCTTCTTTTAATAACCTTGCGCATAAATGACTTCCTAAAAATCCAGCACCTCCAGTAATTAATATATTTTTCATATTTTCTTAAGAATTGAATGAATAGACTCCGAAATATTCTCTATATCTTTTTCATCATCGACATATAACTCTCCTGGTTTTGATGCGTCCCAAATGTTCTGAAAAAAGCTTTCAATATCCTTGCTTTCATTAGGAATTCTCTCTACTAATTTATCTAAATGTGAAGGTAAATCATCGATTCTTTCTATTTTATTTACAAAATCCGAATGTTTATAAAAAGAATCTCCTAAAACAAAAACTGGCTTATTCAGAAGAATTGCTTCAACTCCTGACTTTGAATTTATGGTAATTATACCTTTGCTCTTTGACATGACTTCATAATTATTTAAGGACGGATCAAGGAGAGATAAATTATTATATTTTTTTAGCAAGAAAATTAGTCTTTTTAAATTTGTAGTACCTCTTTGAGCAGGATGTTCCTTTATTGCTACTTTGTATTTTTTATTTGCAAGATTGCATATATTTTCTATCAATGAAAGCTGATCTAAGTTTTTAACTGACCTTAATGTCAATGCTACATCTCCGGGCACGTGCAAAGGAAAGTAAATGAAATTATTTAATTCTTCAAAATTTCTATAGAGCTTTTTTAAGAAAAAAGAATTATAGATTGCAATTAGATGAAGTTTAACGTAATGAAAAATGTATCCAAATTCTTGATGTTTTCTTAAAAAAAACTTATCAAAAATCTTTTTTATAAGTCTCTTAAAAACTGATAATTTCAGAACTTTTGATATAGAAGATGTATATTGATGAAGATCTTTTTTTGGAATGACTAATTTATTATCTTTCAAAGAATTATTTATATATTCTCTGACTTTGGATGATGCGATTTTAGATTGGTTCACATCAAATTTTGGAGATTCAAAAGAATTTTTTGTAAAAAAAACTTTACTTCTAAAGAAGGATGGCTCAATAAAATAATTATCAATATTATTTGACCTTGCTGCAAAAAATGAAGAGATGACGGAAACAAAACCACCTAGTTCTTGGATGAGTATTGGTTTAGTGCCATTCTTTATGTTTTTTTTAAAAATAGAATCAATTACATTGAAATACGATATGTACTTTCTTTTAAGAAAGTTTTCATCCTGTATACCGAAAGTGATTTTTTCATGTAAAAGCCATTTATTAAAATTAAAATTTGAAAAAGACGCTTCGGAAAAGTTATTTTCTTTTTTTGAAAGACTGGGTATATTAATCGAATCTATTCTCTCCTTTCTTAGCATTTCAGAACTCCTATCATCAAAAGAAAGTATTGATAAAGAAATACCTTTTTCATTTAATTCCTTACAAACTTTTATCCAAAAATTCGTCTGATACTCAGCAAGGGAGGTTATATAAAGTTTTTTATTTTTACTCATTAATTTCTTTTCAAGTAATTTATCTTTAACTCATGCAACGAAGTAACCAATAAAAGAGCATAAATCAAACTAGACGGAAAAACCTCAAAACTATGCTGAAAAATCAAATTAACAGGGATGACTGTCATAAAAAATATAGTGAACAGTATCATGCTTCTATTTATAATTTCTTTTTTACTAAACGCAAAAAGAAGAATTGGAGAATAAATAGTGAGCAAAAATAAGATTGAATTCACCCAACCTAAATTATAAATGAATGTTAATAAGGTTGAATCCATTCTTACATATTCAGCTTCGTTACAACCGAAGATATAAAAAAAACTCTGTTTGCTAGAACATTCCATATAAATTACCTTAAAAAAATCTTGCAATCTTATAGCTATGGCATCGTTTAAAAAACCTTGAGTAAAAATTGAACCAAGTCTGACATAAATCTCTGTTAATTCTAGAAGCCGATACAAAGAAAAAACTACAGCAAAAATTACAAAGATTATTACAGTCATAAAAATCAATGTTCTGTAAAGAGAAATTTTTCGTGCCAAAAAAAAATTAGTCAAATAGTAGAAAAATATAAAAAGAGAAATTGAAAATATAGAATTTATAGATGCCGTAAGAAATAATGATGGTGTAAAAAGAATAATTGAGGCCCAAATTCGAGAATTTGAAGCTAATCCCTTTGAATTCAACAGGTATAAAATAAAAATTGAAGAACAGACAATAAAACCTGCAGTATTTGGGCTTCCAAAAGTGCCCCATAACCTCCCTGAAACTGAATTAACTGGATAAAAAAAATGTAAAATTAATGAAAGAGTTATAGATAGTAGAAGAACGTTGTGAATGATTAAAAGTAGATTATTAGCTGACCTTTTTTTTGAAAAAACTTCAAAAAGTATCGCCCCAAATACTAAATAAACTATGAAATTTTTTATCACAATCAAATATTGAAAATACTCCCCCTCTGAAAAAATCATCATCTTCGTGAAAATTACAAGTGCGAGATACCCATAGATTATGATTATGAATAATAGATTCCTATCGAAGCCAATTTTCAATGAGTTTAGAATTACTAATGATCCCACAAGAATCCAAAAAAAATCTTTTATTAAGGGAACATGCATGGGAATGACAGGATTATCTAAGTCGCCATAAAAATATAATGTTGCACCAAAGGTAAAACACAGAACAAGGCCAAAATATAAAAAAGATTCATAATTTAGATTTATTGTTTTCATTTTCGAATAATTTTGTAGGAAGCCAATTTATTTAAAAAGCTAAAATTTGAAACTCTTGAAATTTGAAAACTTGATTTTTTTTCTTCCAATAGAGAAGTAATCCAAGATAAATCTTCAAAATCAATCTCTTTGTCTCTAAGAGAAAAGTTGAAGGCTTTTCTGACCATAAACATCAAATGAGTTCCAAATAAAATAGATAAAAATTTAAATATGAACCCAAGAATTGAAGAACCTTTGAAAATATCCGCAGCACGAATAACCATAGGCGTTTTAATATGATTTTTTGTTTGACTATGTATTATTTTAGAGATCCGATAAGAGGAAAGACCATCATTTCCATAAAAAAAAGGCTCAATAAAAATTTTAAATAGATTATTTATTTCTTCTGGAGAAACCTTAACTTTATGGTTAATAAATTTTATTACCTCTTCTCTTTGGAAAGCTTTTTTACTAATTTTTGATGGCAATGGTGTATGATCTTTTAAAAAATCTGTATTTAAATATTCTAAAGAAATAGACGGAACTCCTAAAAAAAATGCATCTACAGATGTCCCACAGTTGAGATGAATAATTGCTTTAGCTCCTTTAGTAGCATCAAATATCTCTCCACCAGCTTGTACTTTCATGTTGTCTATTTTTTTAAAAAAAGATTCATAAAATTTCATATTTTCAAACGGATGCGGTCTTAAAATAAAATGTTCTTTTGGAAGAGCAAGAACTATTTGCTTTATTTCATCTAAAAATTTTGGAAATATCCTTTCTGTTTCTTTATAAAGTTTTTCGGTATATTCAAAGCCCCATCCAGTTGACTTAAAAGTTTCCTTTTCAGATTTTTTATCTTTTGAAAATTTAGGATTTATAGACGAAAAATTGGTGTTAATGAGAATGTGATTTTCATTTATATTTTTTATAAGTCTGTTCCATTTTGGAAAACATTGGTCATACCTAGGACTACCTGTCAAATGAGCAAAATCTTCTTCTAATCCACTTTGTTCTTTAAACGAACGAAACTGTTCAGTACCCCAGAAAAAATAACCATCTATAATGTCTTTATATTTTTTTGCCTTAAAATTTTCAGCCCATTTTTTTGGAGAATCTAAACCGTTCTCAGATAAAACCCCCCCTTCTGTATCTAAAATAAAAGTTTTAATACCAAGATCTTTAACTTTCTTAATTAATCTCTCATTATTAGGACGAACATAATTAAATACCATAACGTCTGGATTAATAAGGAAAGTATCAATGCTCAATGTATGCATGGGAATTAAGAAAACTTCATGATCTTTCTCTAATAGATATTTTGAGATAAGTAAAATACCCTTAAGATCTCTTTGAGGATTATCAATCGAAAATGCTATCTTCAAGACTTTCGAAAGTTAAAATTCAAAAAAAATTCTTTCAAAAAATATTTTTCCTCATTTGAAAAAAAATATTTATAAAAAATAACCCAAGACAACAAACTTATCATTAAAGAAAAAATTACTACAAAAAATATGGATTTATCAATTAAGTTTAAAGTTAACGACTCAATTATTAATAAAACTATTGAAATAAAGAAGCACGACAAAAAAGATCTTAAACTAGAAAAACTATACAACAAATCTTTCTTAAAAAAATAAAATAAATAAAAGTGTTTAAAAATAGTTGAAACTAAAAAAGAAGATAAAAGGGCCTTAATCCCAAAACTTGAAAATAAAAAAACCATAATAAATATTAATATTAATTCTGCTAGTGCAAAATAATTTAATTTGCTTATTAAGTTTTCCCTTGAATATGAAGAAGAAGCTATTGCGCTTGATGAACTATAAAAAACAGTAGTTAAAAAGGCTAGAGAAAAAAATAATGCATACTCAGAAAACTCAGCTCCCAGCCAAAAACTTAGAATTTTTTCTCCATTCCAGGCTGTACACGTAATCAAAGGAGTCCAGAAAAAAAACTGAATAGAAATAATTAAATTTAGATTTTCAGAAACCTTTTTCAAAGAGTTATCACTGAGCATTTTTGCAGTATGAGGTAAAAACGAGCTATTAAATTGTGAAATAAGAGATTTTAAGAATCTGGGAATTCTCATGATGGCATCATAAATCCCTGCAAAAGATACTTCTAAAGAACCAGCAAAAACGAGGATGATATTATTTATTAACATGCTAACTGACTTTCCTATCATCACAATTTTTGTAAAAGAATATAGTTCTAAAAAGATTTCTTTAGAGGGGATATTTATCTTAAAAATTTTATTGAAGTTTATGTAACAAATAAGAAACAGTGCTAAAAATCTAAATAAAACTAAGTAGATAAAATAAATAATCATTTTTTCAAGACTTAAATCAACTGAAAAACTAATAATTAAAATAAATAAAAAAATTAAATTTTGGAGAAATTCTGTGATTTTAATTATTTTAAAATTTTCATTGCCTCTCAAGATTGATTCAGAAATTATCCCAAGAAAAAAAAATGGTATGGATATTGATACTAAGGTTAAACAGTTAGAAAAAATATAAACAAAATCATTTCCAGCAAGATTAAAAAAACTTGAAAAGAAAGAGATATTAAAAAAAATAAAGGTAGTAAGTATTATGGATATAAAAAAATAAGCATACAAAGTTAAACTAACATATTGTTTCTGAATGAGAGGATTCTTGTAGTTAAAAGAAATAAATCTTGTTAAGGATTCACTTAATCCAAGATCAAAAAAAAGCAATAAACCAGAGGGCATGAAAAGTCTTAAAATAACAAAAAGACCATATCCCTCCAATCCAAATAATTTGATAAAGAGAGAAATTGAGATTATTTGTAGGATGCCAGACGCTCCGCTTCCAAATAAAAGTATCAGAGAATTCTTAAATAAATTTATTCTAGATAGGTTGCCTACCATAAGTCATTGGTAATTTCTTGAATCAGTAAATCACCTTTCTTAAAGGCTTCTTAAAAAAAGGGTCCGTCATGTATCCAAAATTTTGAGATATTTTAATTTTTTCAACGCTTGATGAAATTTTTTGCTTTTTAAAGGATGGATAAATCAAAAAAACTGCCACATCTCTATGACCGATTTTCGGCAATGTTGCTTTGTGAATATTTTCAGGTGTAAATAAAATTACTGTACCTGCTTTTCCTATTATAAGTTGCATATTATTTTCAATTTCTGAATTGTGACTCATCAAGTCTTCTCTTAAAAAAAGACCTCTTTTTTTCAACTTTTTAGAGATTTTTTTATTAGCTAACGTTAAAGGACCATTAAATTTATCTACATCAGACAGGTAAACAAAAAGCTTTAGCATTGATGTTGGAGAGTTATCGAAATGCCATTGGGTGCTGTCGAAAGCTTTTTGATTAGATTCTATAGGAACTGTTCTATAAACGTCTGAACTATAAACATAGTATTCAGATTGAAAATACTGTTTAAGAAGATTATCAATAACAGGGTTTTTAAAAATATCCAGTAAATTGTTTATATTCTGACAAGAATTTTTTAAACGGATAAGACCGTTATTTTCAATAGAATGGTCTGTTTCCAATTTATTATCAAAAAAATATTTGGCATCAGAATCAACTTCATTAAGCGAAAAAGAAGTATCGGACGAATCTAGAACAATAAAACCTTTGTTGTTTAAGAAATCTTTAAATTTTTTTAAATTTAAATTTAATTGTTTTTTGGGAAAGAGATATTTATAAATTTTAAGAAGAGAATTATAAATAAAAAATTTCAGATTTATTGACAAAGATATATGATTGCCAAAAAAAAACAATTGATACTTTCTAACTTCTTTTTTTAAAAATTTTAAAACCATAATAGATTTATTTTAATTTTGCTAAAACCATTTTATCCGAGTCGGTGTCATCATAAGTATGTTTCCAGTCGCTTTGTAAAAATAATTCTAAACCGTATTTATTAGCTATTTTACAAAGTTCTTCAAAAGAATAGGACCAATCTTTAAATTGTTTATGCTTAATTCCATTTTTATTTTGAGTAAAAGTAAAAAAGAAACAAGTTGATTTAGCAAAATATGGTTTTAATTGTTTAAACATTGAGTCCACTGATTGAGGGGGCATGTGTGTTAAAACTGATTGAGCCCATATAAAGTCAAACTTTTTATATGTTAAGCTTTCAAAAAAACCTTCTTTAGCAAGAATAAACTGGGGTTTTTTATTTTGTAAATTAAAAGATAAAACTCTTTTTTTAGCTTCTGAAATTACTAGTTCTGAAATATCTAATCCAATATACTTTTTTGAATCTAAGAAATTTATAAAGAATTGACCAGCCGATATTGCTCCGCAACCATAATCTAAAAAAAAATGATTACTTTTCATTCCCTTCGATTTTAAGTAGTGTAATTGAGACTCTCTCTCTAAATTTAGTCCCCAATTAGGATTTAAATGGACTATGTAATTCATCCTGAGAGAATAATAATAAGAGTAATTTTTACTTAAAGCCTTACAGTAAAAATACAATATGAAATCGATGCTTATAAAAAAAAATCTTTTTAAAATGACTTTCATTTTTTGCATTTAGTTTGAAGACATTTCTTTAATCCTTTTTAATCTTAAAATTACCTCTAAGGAACAAATAATTGAAAAATAAAAAAAGTAAAACAAAACTACGACATCAAATAATCCAATATAAAAGCCAAAAATAACTATTATAGGCAAACCCGTGAGTATGTTCTCGGAAATTAGTGAAAAAAATCTTAATAATGAAAAGTTATCTTTTTTTAGTTCGAATGATTTTGTCAAAAAGCTTACATTGACTTCTTTTTCAAAAATTGAAATCCTAAATTTTACATATAAATAAACTAAAGCAATAATAGAAGTAAAAAAAGTAATTAGCAAAAGTTCTTCAAGGTCTTTTTGGAAAAGATAGCAATGAGCAAAGTAAGAAGGGATAAAAATCAAATAAGATAAAAAATCAACAAAGCCGTCGATACATTTTCCAAAGATGCTCGTTTTATTTAAGTATCTAGCCAAATTTCCATCACAAAAATCTAGAACTACATAACAAAAATAAAAAATAAAACCTAGATTAATTAAATTAATATTTTCAGTTAATAAAAGTAGAAAAGAAAAAATTAAAAAAATAAATCCCATTCCAGTAACAAAATTCGGAGAAAATTTAAGATAAATGAGTATGGTAGAAATAGGAAAACTTATCTGCCTATAAATTTTATGAGGAAAAGTTGAGTCAAAATATAATTTTTGACTTTCTTTATGATTTTTTTTTAAACTGTTGTAAATTTTATAAAGAGATCCATTCATTTTTAAGAAATTTCATTTTTTAATTTCCAAGAATTATCCCTTTTTTCCCAGATTTCATGGTTTCTAAATTTTTCGACTGTGTCCCAAAATTCAAGTTCTGTTAATTTATGAAATCTTAAAAAGTCTTCAAAGTATTCTTCTGGAAAATCATCACTTAGTTTTTTTACTATTTTTACTGCTTCGCTTCGAGAAAGTTTTTTATTCCATATATCATAACAAGTTTGATCAGTAGATCTCCAAAATCCATATTTAATGTACTTCATCCAAATATTAATCTCGCAGAGCTTTTCATCAATATTGTCATAGTCAATATAATTTCCTGATAGTGGTCCCTTTTCTCTACTTTTGAAACCTCTTTTTTTTACTACTTCATAATTTTCTCTACCCGACCATCTTAAATAATGACCTAGGTAGATTGCAGTAATTCCAGCTTTATTCAATGTTTCTTGATCTGGATAATCATAAAAAAATACATCCCTTGGGGATATATCATCATTTAACCATTCCATAATTGACTTACCTTTTATTAAATCTCCTTGGTTAATGTCCAATGCACTAGGTTTACTTTTTTTATTTTGTATTCCACCAAATTCAAAAGATATATCTTCTCCCCAGACTACTAAAGGCACCTCATAAATCAATGCTACATTTATCACACTGGAAAACATTGCACAGTGTTCGGCCCAAGATGGTTCTCCTTGTTTAAGAAAACATCTTTTTCTAATTTCTCTGAAAATGCTCGGTTTTATTGTTATTTTGATATGGTCTACGTTTAAATCTTTAATCATATTATTTAAATTTTCTATTCCTTCTGCAGTAGG
>MDTG01346662.1_pt1 | contig 13715 bp, 14 predicted proteins | sample 811421 | NCBI WGS metagenome assembly MDTG01 (sample SAMN05326645, study PRJNA326480) | marine metagenome | isolation source: seawater | place: Pacific Ocean: South East | collected 2011 | reverse complement strand
TGTTTGATGGCCTGAAAAGCAGAAAACAGGCTCTGATATGACCGGAATTCGCCTATGGCTCACCGCCGCCACCGTCCTCCTCGCCTCATGCGGGAACCCAGGCACGCCTGCCTCGGATTCAGGCAAATCTGTAACTGAATCAGGGGACAAGCCGCAAAACGCGGGCGTGCTCAATGTTTACTCTGCCCGCCACTATGATTCCGACAAGGCGATGTACAAGGCGTTCGAGGCCGAGACCGGCATCAAGGTCCGTTTCCGCGAGTCGGGCGCGCCGGAACTGCTGGAAACAATGAAAGCCGAGGGCGATGCGAGCCCGGCGGATGTGGTGATTTCGTCCGATGCTGGCACGCTGTACCGATTCGAAGCAGCCGGTCTTCTGCAGCCCGTTCAGGACACATTGCTGGACGACAAGATCCCGGAACACTTCCGCCAGAAAGATGGTTACTGGTTTGGCCTGGCCCGCCGGGTGCGCGTGATCGCCTATGATCCGGCGCGTGTGACACCGGATGAGGTGGCCCATTACAGCGACCTCGCAGACCCCCGGTTCAAGGGGGAGGTCTGCATGCGGTCCTCAACCAATATCTACAATCTGTCTCTCATGGGCGAGCTGATCGGCCGGATGGGCCATGATGCGGCGCAGGCTTGGGCAGATGGTGTTGTCGCGAACTTCGCCCGGCCGCCGCAGGGCGGGGACATCACCCAGATCGAATCCATTGCCGCAGGCGAATGCTCTGTCGCGCTGACCAATCACTATTACTATGTCCGCATGACCACCGGCGCCCCGAGCCAGCAGGCCGCGGCTGCCAAGGTGAAGCTGAGCTTCCCGGAGCAGGATACGACCGGCACGCATGTGAACGTCACGGGCGCAGGCGTCGCCGCCAACGCCCCGCACCGTGAGAACGCGATCCAGTTCATCGAATGGCTCGCCAGTGTCGACGGCCAGACCTGGCTGACCGGCGAAACCAAGGAATATCCCATGATCGAAGGCGCGCCCCTGCCGGACGGGCTGGAGGCCCTGCCGGACTTTAAGAAGAGCGACTTCCCGCTGGACGAACTGGGCACGCACCAGTCCGAAGCGCAGGAGATCTATGACAAGGCCGGCTGGAACTGAGGCGCACGCGCTTGGCCGGTCTTCCCCTTCCTGCGCGAGTGTTCATCCCGAAGCGCCTGAGCTTCCGGCCCGCTGACGCGCCCGCTTTGCTTGCGGGCGTCATCATTGCCGTGCCCGTTATCTCCGTGCTGGTGGCCGCTCTGTTCATGGGCGGCGGGGAAGCCTGGCAACATATCCGCGACACGCTGATGGTGTCGTATCTGGGCGGCACGCTCGGCACACTGTCCATGGCGGCCTTCTTCATGCTGGTGTTTGCCGTACCCGCTGCCTGGCTGGTGACGATGCATGACTTTCCGGGGCGGCCTGTCTTCGAATGGCTGCTGATCCTGCCGCTGGCGGCGCCCGGCTATGTGCTGGCCTATGCCTGGGGAGACCTGATGGGCGTCGGCGGTCCGATCCAGTCGGCCTTGCGTGACATGACGGGCTGGTCGGCGCGGGATTATTGGTTCCCGTCGATGCGCTCCATGCCGGGCCTCGCCTTCGTGCTGGCCAGCGGCCTGTATCCTTATGTCTACCTCACCGCGCGGACGGCCTTTGTCTCCCAATCCATTTGCGCGCTCGAAGCCGCCCGCAGTCTTGGGGCCTCACCGCTGCGCAGCTTCTGGAGTGTGGTGTTGCCATCGGCCCGCCCAGCGATTGCCGCCGGGCTCGCGCTGGCCTTGATGGAAACGGCGGCGGACTACGGCGCGGCGGAATATCTTGGCGTGCCGACGCTGACCTTCGGCATCGTGCGCGCCTGGAAGAGTTTCGGAGAGCCAGCGGCGGCGGCGCGCCTCGCCGTGATCCTCCTGGTCCTGGTCGTCGGCCTGTTGCTGGCCGAGCGATGGAGCCGGGGACGGGCGGGCAGCCAGCAAAGCTCCACCCGCTGGCGCGCCGTCTCGCGGACCAAGCTGGCCGGCCTGCCGGCCTTTGGCGCCGCCATGTTTTGCCTCGTCGGCTTTTCCATCGGTTTTCTTGTGCCGGTTTCCCGCCTCCTGTGGCGGGCCCTTGAGGCGCGGGAATATGTTGCCCCGGTTGGGGAAGCCCTGAAGAATACGCTGATCCTGGCGGGCGCCGGCGCCGCCTTCGGGTTCGTGCTGGCGCTGGTGATCGCGCTGGCAGGACGCGGGAAAGGTCCGGCGGCTGCCTTTGCGCGGCTGACGGCATCATCCGCCTATGCCATTCCGGGGGCCGTACTGGCGCTGGGCGCGCTGGTCGTTCTGGGAGGGCTGGGTTTGACGCTGACAGGGATTGTGCCGGTACTGGCATTGGCCTGGGTCTATGCCAGCCGGTTCACGACAACCGGGGCCGAGCCGATGGTCGCGGCGCTGGCCCGCGCCCCTGCATCTCTTGGACATGCCGCCGAAAGCCTTGGGGCCTCGCCGCTGCGCCGGGCGCGGGAGGTCGACCTGCCGATTGCGCTGTCCGGGGCGAGCGCCGGGGCACTGATCCTGTTTGTCGAATGCCTGAAGGAATTGCCGGCGACGCTGATGCTGCGTCCGTTCAGCTGGGATACGCTGGCGGTTCGCGCCAATGCCTATGCCTCTGACGAACGGCTTGCGGCCGCAGCCTTGCCGGCACTGCTGATCACGGTGGCGGGGCTTGTCCCCGTGATCCTGTTGTCATGGCGCCTGTCTCATTCGCGGCCCGGTGAGCATACGCATGAGTGAGAGCCTGTCCGCCATTGGAGTGAGCCGCGCTTATCATGGCGTGCGTGTGGTCGATGCCGTATCGCTGGACCTGAAGCCCGGCAGGGTGACCGCGCTGCTGGGCGGGTCTGGGGCTGGCAAGTCGACCCTATTGCGCCTCTTCGCGGGGCTGGAACCGGTGGACGAAGGCGAAATCCGCCTGGGCGGCCGCGTCTTGTCCTCGACGAAAACGACCCTCCCGCCGGACAAGCGCCACATCGGACTGATCTTTCAGGATTTTGCGCTCTTTCCGCACCTGACAGCGCTGCAGAACGTTGCGTTCGGTCTGAAGCCACTGGGTAAGGAGGCGGCAAAGGCCGAGGCGCTGGCCTGGCTGGGCCGGTTGGGTCTGACCGAGCGGGCAGATGCGTATCCGCATGAATTGTCGGGCGGCGAGCAGCAGCGTGTTGCCATCGCCCGCGCGCTGGCGCCCAAGCCGGCGGCCATCCTGATGGACGAACCGTTCTCCGGTCTCGACCCCGCCTTGCGCGCCAGCGTGCGCGACGAGGCGCTGGAGGCTGTCCGGGCAGCCGGTATTCCGGCCCTTCTGGTCACGCATGACCCGGTCGAGGCGCTGGAGGCGGCAGATCATGTCGCCATCATGCGTGGTGGCAAGGTGCGCCAGGAAGGTCCGGCGGCCGAAGTGTACCTGAACCCTGTCAGCGCCGACGTGGCCGCCTCGCTCGGGCCGGTGAACCGGTTGGCTGCGGCAGATGTGCCGGCAGGGCTGGCGGATGTGGCACCGGGAACGGAACTTGTCGTACGCCCGGAGGGAATCTGCCTCGATCCCGGGTCAAAGGTGCGCGCGAAGGTGCTGGCCAGCCAGGTGACGGGCGCGATGAACCGGCTGGTTCTGGACCTCGGCGGGCAGCGTCTGGTGGCGCTGGTGCCGCGTCACGCGGCCCCGAAAGCGGGCGATGAGGCCGGAATCCGGCTCGATCCGGCGCTTTCGTTCATCTTCTGCTCAGCCAAAGCCTGACATTTCTGTTATCCTGTAGCTTCCCCCTCGCAATTGCTGGCTCAGGCCCGTAGATTCAAAGGCATTGGCGGAAACGGAGACAGGACCCGCATGGCCCGTACTTTCCTGCGATATATCGCAATGGCGGCAGTCTCGCTGACCGTGGCTGTGTCCGCTTCGGCGCAGAGCCTGATCCGGGATGCCGAGATTGAAGAAACCCTGCGCGAATGGACCGATCCGATCCTCGATGTGGCGGGCCTCAATCCGAAGGATGTCGGCCTTTACGTCATCAACGATCCGTCGCTGAACGCCTTCGTGGCCAATGGCCAGAATATCCATATCCATACCGGCCTGATCATCGCGGCGGACTCGCCCGGACAGATCAAGGGCGTGCTGGCGCACGAAACCTGCCACATCGCCTGTGGCCACACGGTCACCCGTGCCCGTGCGGCGGGGGTCGCCTCACGCCCGGCGCTGATCTCCATCGGCCTCGGCATCCTGGCCATTGCGGCCGGGGAGGGCGGAGCCGGCGCTGCGCTGATCGGATCTTCACAGCAATTCGCGGCCCTCAACTTCTTTGTCCATACCCGCTCCGAAGAAGCGATGGCGGATACCGCAGCTGTGTCGTACCTGACCGAGCTTGGCCAGTCGCCGGAAGGCATTGTGGAGTTCTTCGAGAAGTTCCGTGCGCAGGAAGTGCTTTCGCAGGCGCGGCGCTATCCGTATTTCCGGTCTCACCCGCTGGCGTCCGACCGGATCCGCAATGTGCGGATGCTGGCCAATGAGTCCCCGACGCGGGATGTTCCGCCTACAGACCGGGCGCAACACCAGTACGAAATGATGCGTGCCAAGCTGATCGGCTTCCTCGATACGGCCGGCAAGGTGCGCCGGGAGTATCCCGATAGCGACCAGAGCGAGCCTGCCCGTTATGCCCGCTCCATCGCCGCCATGCAGGCGTCCGACATGCAGGTGGCCCTGGACGGGATCAACTCGCTGCTCGTGGATGAACCTGACAATCCCTATTTCTGGGAGCTGAAAGGCCAGATCCTGTTCGAAGGCGGGCGAGCCGCCGAGTCGGTGGAACCGCATCGCAAGTCGCTGGAACTGAAGCCCGGGCAGCCGCTGCTCCTGATCAATTATGCCCGGTCTCTCAACAGCCGGGACGAGCCGGGCGATGTGGAAACGGCCGAATCCGCCCTTCGCGACGCCCTGATCGCCGAACCCAACAATGCCTTTGCCTGGCAACAGCTGGCCATCACGCTGGAGAAGCAGGGCCGCCGCGCGGAAGCCCAGCTGGCAACGGCTGAGTCCGCCTATGCCGTGGGAGACCTGCAACGCGCCAACATTTTCGCGCACCGGGCCCGCGAACAGCTGGAGCGCAATACGGTGGATTACCGCCGGGCTGACGACATCCTGCTGATCACCGATCCGAACAATCCGGACAATCGCGATTTCTATCGCCGCGTCTCACGGCGCGGCGTGAGCCAGTTCTCCATTACTGCTGGTGAGCACTGAATCCGTTCAACTTTCTGTCAGGACTGATGGACGGGCGTGCCCGTGCCGGTATAGTCCCGCTGAATCGAAACAGCCCCTGATGGGCCTGGAAAGGTATTGATGATGATCCGTCCCCTGCTTGCAGCCGCCGCTGTCGCTACGGTTGCCATGACTCCCGCCTGTGCCGAAAGCGGCAAGACTCCCGTCAGCATGGACCGGGCCGAGCTAGAGACGATCATTCACGAATATATCGTGACCCATCCCGAAGTGATTGAGGAAGCGATCATCGCCCTCAACGCCCGCGACCGGGCGGATGCCGCAAAGGCGGCCAAGGCAGCGATCAGCCAGAACAAGGACCAGCTGTACAATCTTGATACGGACCATTTCATTGGTCCGGCCGACGCACCGGTGACGGTGGTGGAATTCTTCGATTACCGCTGCGGCTACTGCAAACGCTCCCTGTCGTTCGTGCAGGCGCTGCCGGAAGAGTTCGACAACAAGGTGCGGGTCGTCTTCAAGGAATACCCGATCTTCGGCGGCATCAGCGAGACGGCAGCCCTGGCGGCGCTCGCGGCCGGCAAGCAGGACAAGTATTACGACATGCATGCCGCCCTGATGCAGCTGAAATCGAATGATGCGCTGACCGAGAAGAAGATCGACGAAATTGCCGAAGACATCGGCGTCGATGTCCGCAAGATGCGCGCAGACATGCAGTCGGTGGCGCTGAAGAAGCAGCTCGACGACATGCAGCGGCTGGGGCACGCGCTGAATCTGGACGGTACGCCGGGCTTCTATATCGGTGATACGGCCATCGGCGGGGCGGATGAGCAAGGCGTCAAGAACGCCATCCGGGACGCCCTGGAAGGCTAGCCGTCAGATCGGCTTCGACGTGTCGTAGGGACTGTCGAGCGAGAAGGCGGGGATCAGCGCGACCAGTTCGCCGCCTTCATCATCCACCAGGTCATAGGTGCCGCGCATCATGCCGGACGGGGCCGACAGCGGCGCGCCGGACGTGTAGCTGAACCGTTCGCCGGGGCCGATGGTCGGCGTCTGTCCGATCACACCCTCGCCGTCGACCTCCTGAAGCCGGCCCATCGCATCAACGATTTCCCAGTGGCGCCGGATGATGGTCCAGGTGTGATCGCTCTCGTTTTCCACGTCGACCGTGTAGGACCACATGAAGCGGCCGGCCGCCGGTTCGGACTCGTCATACATGAATTTCGGGCGCACGCGGATGCGCACTCCGTCAGTGACGTGTTCGTACTGGGGTGGGGGCGACCTTCGAGCCATTCGATGAAATTGCCCGCTGTTTGTTTACGCCTTGTTAAGAGCCTGAATCAGGTCCGCTTCAAGGTCGTCGGCATCTTCCAGACCAACCGAAAAGCGGATCCACGAGCGGTCGAGTCCCATCGTCGCCTGTTCCTCATCGCTGAGGGCGCGGTGCGTCGTGGTCGATGGGTGACAGGCCAGCGATTTGGTGTCGCCGAGATTGTTGCAGATATCGACCAGCTCCAGCGCATTGAGGAAACGGAAGGCCGATTCCTGGCCGCCTTTCACCGACAGGGCCATCATCGTGCCGCCCATGCGCATCTGCTTCTTGTGGACCTCGTAATGCGGATGGTCCTTGCGGTGCGGGTAGCGCACGGCGGCAATGGCGGGATGGTCGGCGATGGCGTCGGCGAGGCGTGCGGCACTGCGGCTTTGCTCTTCGACGCGCAGCTTCAGGGTTTCCAGGCCCTTGAGCACGACCCAGGCGTTAAACGGAGATGCCGCCGGGCCCATATGGCGTAGCCAGGGGTCGTAGATTTCGGTCATCCGTGCTTCGTCACACAGAATCGCCCCGGCCATGACGCGGCCCTGGCCATCCATGTGCTTGGTTGCCGAATAGACGACGACGTCGGCGCCGAGTTCCAGCGGCTTCTGCAGGATCGGCGTGGCGAACACATTGTCGACCACCAGCAGGGCGCCGGCCTTGCGGCAGAGGTCCGACACGGCGGCAACGTCCACACCGTCCAGCAGCGGGTTGGCCGGGCTCTCGATCAGAACCAGCTGGCAGCCCTTGGCGATCTCGCGTTCCCAGGCCTCCATGTCGGCGCCATCGACGAAGACGGTTTCAATGCCGTATTTCGGCATCTGGTTGGCAATGATCCAGCGGCAGGAGCCGAACAGGGCCTTGGCGGCCACAACCCGGTCACCCGTTTTCAGGGGGGCCATGATGGCCGAGGAAATCGCGCCCATACCTGAACCGGTGACACGGCAGGTTTCCGCGCCTTCGATCAGCGCGAGGCGTTGCTGCAGCATCTCGCAGGTCGGGCTGCCATAGCGGGAATAGACGAAGCCCGGCTCTTCCCCCGCCATGCGCCGCATCGCCTGTTCGGCGCTGTCATAGGCATAGCCGGAGGTCAGGTAGAGGGCTTCGGCGATTTCCCCATGTTCGGAACGCATGAGGCCGCCGCGCACCGCTTTGGTGGCAGGTTTCCAACCTTTTTTGGCGTCTCCGCCCGATGCGTCTGCCATGGCAGCTATTTCCTTGTGTTTCCGCGTCTGGCCCTTATGCCTGAGAAGGCGAGGGGTGCAAGAGATGGCACAGGATACAGGTGTTCTTCCCGACCGGGAAATCGAGGCGCTGGTGGCTTCCGGCGCGATCCGGACTGACACGCCGCTGGACGAGGGACAGGTCCAGCCGGCCAGCCTCGACCTGCGCTTTGCCGAGGATGCTTATCGCCTGCGGGCGAGCTTCCTGCCGGGCAAGGAACGCACTGTCGCCGAGATGCTGCAGGAGCCGGGCATTCACCTGCACCGAATCGATCTCACGCAAGAAGGCGCGGTGCTGGAAACGGGCTGTGTCTATCTCGTGCCCTTGCAGGAACACCTCCGCCTGCCAGCCGGTATCGCCGCGCGGGCCAACCCGAAAAGCTCGACCGGCCGGATCGATGTGTTCACCCGTCTGGTGACCAATCGCTCCCGCGCTTTCGACGAAGTGCCGACGGGGTATTCCGGCCCGCTTTATCTTGAAGTGTCGCCGCGGACCTTTCCGATCATGGTGCGCCCCGGCGACCGCCTTGCCCAGATCCGGTTCAAGAAGAAGAAGCCTGAGGCGCTGAAAGAGAAAGTCGTTTCCATCGACCTGGAGCCTGAAGTGGGCCAGCCGGCAGGATATCGTGCCAAGCAGCATTCCGGTGTCGTGGACCTGCGCGGGATCGGCGCGCATGACGCATCCCAGTTCTGGGAGCCGGTCTACCCGCGCGACGGGCGGATCGTGCTGAACCCGGAAGAGTTCTACATTCTCGTCTCACGCGAGACCGTGAAAGTGGCGCCGAACGAGGCGGCCGAGATGGCCCCGATCGCGCCGGAGCTGGGGGAGTTTCGCGCCCACTATGCCGGCTTCTTCGATCCGGGCTTCGGCACCAATACGGGCGGCAGCCGTGCCGTGCTGGAAGTGCGTTCGCGCGATGTGCCCTTCATCCTGGAGCACGGCCAGCCGGTGGCGAAACTGGTCTACGAACCGATGCTGGCCAAACCCGCCGCGCTCTATGGCGGGAAGGGCTCAAACTATCAGGGACAGGGCCTGAAACTGTCGAAGCATTTCCGGTTGTGATGCGGTGGCGGGCAGCGCTGTGCCGCCCGCCCCGGAATGTGATCAGGCAGGTTCAGTCATCGCGGCCGGCCAGGCTGGCCACGCCGCATGTGCGAAGTAGCGTGCCTTCATCCGATCGGTATAGGCCACCAGGTTCGGGTGCTTGTGAACGAGGCCGCTGAGCGGTGTGTCGAAAAATTCCGTCGCGCAGGCGATCAGCACCGCCGCAACAGCAGCATCGGCGCAGGTGGGCGCTTCGCCTAGCAGGTAATCCTGCTCGCCAAGCTGCAGGGCGATCGCGCCGATGTCCCAGTCGGCCAGTTGCATGCGTTCGGCTTCGGTAAAGCGGCCTGTGCCTTCCCCCATGTGAGATGCTGCGACGCCCTCGCGGACTTCCTTCAACACCACCGGGCGAGCCGGGGCGGGAACATCAATGAAGAACTGCGCCGGGCCTTTGTTGAAATTGTCGTCCTTCATCCAGCGCTCATAGGCCATGATCTTCGACAGCTGGCCTTCCGCCATGCGTTCCAGCGCCCAGCTGAGGGCGATGTCCTTGCCGCTGAAGCCATCATAGAGGCCCTTGCCGAGCTTGGTCTCGAAGTGGATGCGGATGAAATTGCTGTCCTCGATCAGCTGGCCGTCATCAATGACATAAGGCGCCTTGTGCTTCGGCACGGCATCAAGATCGGCAATGGCGCGGGTGAAGTCGACGCCCAGCATCTGCAGCTGGATGTCGGCCTTCATGACAAAGGGGCTGGGCGAGGGGCAGTCGAACATGGGCCCCCATCCGTAAAGCGTGATCATCGTCTTTCTCCTGGTTCGGGTTGTGATGAGGGCTTGATAGCGGGGGGCTACTGACAGCATGGTGTCAGTAGCGTGGCAGTAGGGTCCATTTCATGAGACGCACCGAGAGACTTTTCCAGATCATCCAGATCCTGCGCCGGAAGAACCGTCCGGTGACGGGGCGCGAACTGGCAGAGGAGCTGGAGACCAGCCTGCGCACGCTCTACCGCGACATGGCCGAACTGATCGCGCAGCGCGTGCCGATCCGTGGGGAGGCAGGTACCGGCTATGTGCTGGATGCCGGATACGACATGCCGCCGCTTATGCTGACGACGGACGAACTGGAGGCTGCCGTGCTGGGCGCACGCTGGGTGGCAGCGCGCGGCGATGCTCGGCTGGTGCGCGGGGCGGAAGACCTGATTGCGAAATTGTCCACGGCGGTACCGCTGGACCTGCAGCCCGTCATCATGGATTCAGGTCTCGTTCCGGTCAGCTTCCGGAAACGCCCGGAGGATTCCTTCGATGTGGCGCTAGTGCGTGAAGCCATCCGGACACAGAAGAAGCTGGATCTCGGTTATGCCGACGAAGCAGGAAACATCACCCGCCGCACCGTGTGGCCCTTCCTGATCGTCTATGCGGATCATATCCGCATGATGTGCGCCTGGTGCGAACTGCGCGATGGCTTCCGCCACTTCCGCACTGACCGGGTGAAGCAGATCGACATGCTGGATGCGCGTTTTCCCGAACGGGTGGCGCGCCTGCGCAAACGCTGGGAGGCGGTGCGCGAAGCGGAACGTTGCCGCAAGGCTACTCGTCCAGATTGACGCGCATCTCGGTGATGTAGGGGGCAAAGCCGGCCTTCTCATAGGCGCGGATCGCCGGCGCATTGGTCGAGTAGACCGTCAGGCGGATCTCGCTGAGGCCGTTCGTCTTTGCCCAGCCAGTGAGATAATCGATCAGCAGCTTGTTCAGGCCACGCCCGCGAAACTCCGGCCGGACGAACATGAAGCCCAGGAAGGCGTGGTATTTGTGCTGGATATAGTGCTTCGAACGCTGCCTGTGAGCATAGCCGGAGGCGACGATTTCACCATCAATCTCGACGACCGCGACCTCGGCATCATCGGAATCGATCAGTTCTCCGATATCATAATAGCTGATCGGGTCTGGTTTCAGCGTGTGGTCATAGGGGCGTTCAGCCGTGATGATGCCCTGTTCGAAATCCTTCAGGAGCGGCAGGTCTTCGCGGGCCGCGGACCGGATGGCCGGTGTGGCAGACATCAATGTGCGGCAGCGACTTCACGGTAGCTGATCAACTGGCCCGTCCGGGTCTCGTCCTTGCTGACCAGTTTGACCAGTTCGGCGGCCACATCGTCTGCGGACGGAATGCTCATCGGATCTTCGCCCGGCATCGCATCGGCGCGCATCGCGGTACGGGTGCCGCCGGGATTGAAGAGGTTCGCGCGCAGGGACAGGTTTTCCTGTTCGTCAGCCCAGCCGAGTACCATGGCTTCCAGCCCGGCCTTCGCGGCCTGGTAGGGGCCCCAGAATGCACGCGGATGGCGCGCCACGCCGGAGGTGACGAACACGGTGCGCGGGGCATCGGACTTGTGCAGCCATGGGCCGAGCGCGCGGATCAGGTGGAAATTCGCGGTCAGGTTCACCGCAATGGTTTCCTCGAAACTGCGCGGGCCGCAGGTCTCCAGCGGGCCCAGCGTGCCGAGAATGCCGGCATTCGCAACCAGCCCGTCAAGACGTCCGAACTTTTCGCCGATCACCTTGCCCAGTGTTTCGATGCCTTTGGTGTCTTTCAGGTCCATCGGCACCAGTACGGCTTCGCTGCCGATGGCGCGGATCTCGTCGTCGAGCTTTTCGAGCGCGAGTTTTGAGCGGGCAATGGCGATGACGACGTCACCCTGCCGGGCAAGGTGCAGGGCGGCGGACCGGCCAATGCCACGCGAGGCGCCGGTAACGAGGATGAGACGGGGCTGAGTCATGCAGCGCGTCTAGCGCAGGGCTTACGCGTCGTCCAGCAGGGAGAGCTGACGCTCCTTGTCACTCTCGTCATGCTCGTAATCGACCAGCGGAGTCGGGTATTCGCCCGTGAAGCAGTGGTCTGCGAACTGCGGCATCATGTTGTTGCGCACCGGTTCGCCGATCGCACTGTAGAGGCCGGGAACCGACAGGAAGCCGAGTGAGTTTACCTTCAGTTCACGCACCATTTCCTCATGGGTATGGATTGCGGCGAACAGTTCGGACTTCGCGGCCATGTCGATCCCGTAGAAATCCGGGTTGATGATCGGCGGGCTGGCGGAGCGGAAATGGATTTCCTTGGCGCCGGCCTCCTTGACCATCTGGACAATCTTTTTCGACGTGTTGCCGCGGACGATGGAGTCATCCACCAGCACGACGCGCTTACCTTCCAGCACGGCCTTGTTCGGGCTGTGCTTCTTGGAGATCGCGCTCTGGCGGCCGGTCTGGGTCGGCTGGATGAAGGTCCGGCCCACATAGTGGTTCCGGATGATGCCCATCTGGAAGGGGATGCCGGACGCTTCGGAGAAGCCAAGTGCGGCCGGCACGCCGGAATCCGGTACTGGCACGATGACATCCGCGTCGCACGGGGTTTCGGCGGCCAGCTGGTGGCCCATGCGGCGGCGCACTTCATAAACAGAGCGGCCCTGAACGATACTGTCAGGGCGCGCAAAGTAGACATATTCAAAGATACACGGGCTGGCCGGACGGGCCTGGGCGAAGCGATGGGATTCGATCCCCTTGTCGGAAATGACGACGACTTCGCCATTCTCCACTTCGCGCACGAATTCGGCGCCGATAATGTCCAGCGCGCAGGTTTCCGAGGCGAGCACATAGGCATCGCCAAGGCGCCCGAGAACCAACGGGCGAAGGCCCACCGGGTCACGCGCACCGACCAGTTTCTTGCCGGTCAGGCCGACCAGGGCGTAACCGCCTTCGACCTTCTGCAGCGCGTCGATCAGGCGCTCAAGGAAACGCGGGCGGCTGGACCGGGCAACGAGATGAAGGATCACCTCGGTGTCCATGGTCGACTGGAAAATCGAGCCGTCCTGCACCAGCTGGTGGCGCAGTTCGCGGGCATTGGTCAGATTGCCATTGTGCGCCATGGCGAAGCCGCCGCCGGCAAGGTCTGCAAAGATCGGCTGGATGTTGCGAAGCATCGGCCGGCCCTGCGTCGAATACCGGTTGTGGCCGATCGCGGCATGGCCCGGCAGGCGCGCGCGAAGGTCGCCGCCGAAATGTTCGCCCACCATGCCCATATGGCGTTCGGAGGGGAAACGCTTGCCGTCGAATGAGGTGATGCCGCAGGCTTCCTGTCCGCGGTGCTGCAATGCGTGCAGGCCGAGCGCGGTGAGAAGGCTGGCTTCGTGATTTCCGAAAATACCGAAGACGCCACACTCTTCGCGGGGCTTGTCGTCATCGTGATCAAAGTGGACCATACGACAGGCGCTCCTGAATGACAGACTTGCGACAAGGGCCTATTGCCCGTTTTCCTCATCAGAGGAAAGGGGGGCTTGCACTTCTTTTCCCACCTTGGCTGCTTCAATGTTCACAAAATCGGCCAGATTCCGCAGTGGCGGATAGGTCATTCCGTTCTGAATGAAGCTTGGAATCCGGCTTTGTTCGAGCACGAGACCCAGAAGGACTACAAAGAAAACAAGGGCTACGAAGCCACGCAGCACGCCGAACACGGCGCCGGCCACATGGTCGAACATGCCGATGCCTTCGGCCCCATGGATGTTTTTGGAAAGTCGCTGCCCAATCCATGCAATCAGCACATAAACGATGATGAAGGCGACGATCAGGAGAATCACGTCCGCCGTCCAGGGCGCCAGATTTGGCGGCAACAGGGCGGAAAGATCATCATGGAAGAACACGCGGGCGTAATAGGCGGCAGCCAATGCGCCGATAAATGCGCCGAGCGTGGCCAATTCCCTGAGAAATCCACGGGCAAACCCCATGATCCCTGAGATCACAATAACCGCCAGCGCGATTCCGTCGAAAGCTGTAATGGATTCAAGCATTCAGTGCGTCCGGGGCAAGCAACTCCACAAGGTCGATAAGCCGTTTAATCGGCGTCACGGTCAAGCCATCCAC
>MDTG01091443.1_pt1 | contig 13715 bp, 17 predicted proteins | sample 811421 | NCBI WGS metagenome assembly MDTG01 (sample SAMN05326645, study PRJNA326480) | marine metagenome | isolation source: seawater | place: Pacific Ocean: South East | collected 2011 | reverse complement strand
ATAAGTGGCACCACTGCGTCCCACCTGTGTTAGAGAGATGAAGTTGGATTGTAGGGAAGAGGGCAACAATACCCCTGGACAGCTTTCCTGGGCGAAGATGAAACTGGGTTACCTATCTCAGTGATTCTTAATCCAATCGAATTGCGGACTTCGGTCCGTTCCGGGACGCACGAGGCTTCACAACCTCGTGGGCTCTTTGACACAGGGGTGTCACACCTAGTGAGATAAATTTAGCTCCTTTGGAGCAAATCATAGTCCAGCTCTCACACCGTTTACCGGCAAAGAGAGTAAGACAAATAATTAGCTATTTGCTAGTTATTACTAAAGTGAAGTGAACCACTTGCTGGTTTACGACTAAGGTCTACCGTTTATCGGAAAAAACGACCAAGAGACATTATTATACAACTTGTTGTGCAGTACTGTTCTCTAAAAGTGTAGAAGGTGGTTCTAACATTGCCATGGGTTTATTCCTATGGAGAACATGAAGCTATTGAAGGGCGAAAGTCCACGGCGAAAGTCAGGTAGCAGGGTGGGATAGACCACCGCCTATTAGAACGGTGAAATTATGAGTACGACTCAGAAACTCTCCATTAAGGGGTTGAAGATTGGCAAGGACCAATTCGACCTCCTAGTCTCCACAGTCAAAGGACTGGTTGGCGAGGCTGGAACAGTAACCGCTAAGGAGAAACTCTCCGATAGCGGACTCCGAATTAGGAGTCGTCACGCAGTTGCACAAAATGCGCAATTTGCGGACATTAAAATTCGTTTTCATGGGTCCAACGCTGATGTTGGAATCTATGTAGACGCTGACGGCCAAATTGGAATGGCCTGGGACGGTTATGTTGTTCGTGGAAACACGCAACTGAAAGACTCTTTCGAAGGAAGAGGTGACCGTCATACTTTTGAAAAGAACCTTAATGCAAGGTTCGTAATGGAAACACTCCGAGAAACTGCTAAGCGTAAGGGCTTTGAAGCGTCGGAGATTACCCGTATTTCTAACAAAAAGGAAAAGACGGGACATTTTGAGATGGAGCTTGACACAGGCGGCTTTGGAATGAGCAGCTTTGATGAAGAAAAGCAAACCAACTCCCTCAACGGCTCCTTTGGAGGTGGCTTTTGATGGGTAAAATCAAAATTTGTATCTCCGAAGAAGGAGTCATTACAATTGAAGCCTCGGAAGGCTTCGAAGGAAAGAGTTGCCAAGAAGCAATTGACCATATCATGGACAACTTGCCAACTGGCTTCCAGTTCGACGAGCTGGAGACTATCCGACACAGTAACTTCTCTATTGTTGCAGAGAACGAGCCCCAGGCTTACCTGCAAAAGGAGTAGACTGATAAGGAAACGGTAAATATTCCCTTGAGGGGACTTAAGTCCCCAATGAAAAGGTATTTTTTTGCATTGTCGCGTACAAGGAACACTTCGTGTTCCTATACCGCGTCAAATGCAAAATATGACACAATTTGAAAAAATTGTCCTATGTATCAAAAACTGTATCGCGCTCTAGGAACACGAAGTGTTCCTTGTACGCGACAATGCAATTCATGCAGCCGCATGCCAGAAGCTTACTAGAGTACTTTGAGAAGTAATCCAGAATTCATCAGGGCGAGACCGGCTTGCAAAGACAACATTGAGACATGTCACTAGGCATCTGGCCTAGGCGGCAGTCACAATTCCACAGGAAATTCAGGTTAACACTGGACTCGCGGTATGTACTTATCGACGAGAAAGGTCGACTGCAAACGACTGTGATGATACCCAGCAATGGAGCGCTCGGCCCGAATACAATGCAGCTGTTTGCATTAGTAATTGGGAGGGGCAGCTACGATAGTTGCCATCCTTAGAGGAGGGGACTAGTAGTCAGTTGCAAAACTCTTGAAGAGTTATACTACTGGCTCACGGGTATCTAGTGTCTAGAATACAGTGACAGAGTTCCTAACACCAAGTGACTTGGTGCTTGGACAACATCACGAATTCATACAACTCACGGTGGGAGACCTCCACCAGGAAGAGCCCTCGCAAGCTTGGAACGAGCTTGCAGCAAACGCTTGCGGAATTACCAGGTAATTTCCCAGGGGTTGTTAGAGCTTGAAAAACTAAGAAATGCAACGCAGTATCACGATTACACAGAAAAACTCGTGCCACCAAATGGGATACATAATCCCATAATTGCTAGCTAACTGAAGCAAGACAAAATGGCAATCATGAGTAATGATATTCTGACATATGTCAGAAAAGCGATGGACAATCAAACAGGCGCCTCTACACAAGATAGAGCAGCGGCTTATGGATGACGGCGAGAAAAAGTTGGTAGTCTAAGATTACCAATTGGCAACGCAAAAGTCAATTTCAATAGCTAAGAAAAGCTATCCAATGAAATCAATTACAATATTGTGCGCATAAAATCAACTAAAGTATCGATGATGTATACCGCAGTCAAGAGTGAGCTCTCACTGCGTTTTGGCAAAATATCGATTTGGAGGGATGTGACGCATGTCACATCACCGAAAGAACAAAACCGGTCCGCCATGGACCAACATACATGACAAATGGTGGTCATTACCAATACTGTGTTACTCGACGAGAATTCTACTCAACTGGATGCAACCGTCGGATTAACAGCACGGCTAAAATGGTAGAGGACCTGAAAGACTCTTTTTCCGGAGATTCCGGAACATATGGAACTAAGACCTTACTACGACAGTGGGCACAATAGTGACATAAGGATGTCTTACCCTATTCTACAAATGATTACTGTCTACCAGACGATTGGAACAGTAAATTCACAAATGTCAGGTAAACCCTTTCGAAAACTTCGCGGTATCAGGAGTCTACACGGCTCCATTAATGACCGTATTTAAAGAATCCAAATTTGGTTTGTGGCAATTATACTTCCGCAAACTAGTTTCGAAAACAGCTCGAATTGGAACTAAATCTTCGTCACCTTCAGGAGACGAGAATGTAAGTAACATACAATTTGAGGTCTGTCAAACAATAATCGGGAAATAAACTGACACCTGAGCAGTGACCACAGAGTCACGATACAGGAATCACACTTAGAGTGACTCACTACTAATGAGAAACTTAGTCCCGACTTTCATCAAAAGTACAAACCAATCCGCTCGTGAATTCGAATGGCCATTGGTTAGACACAATAACTACAACGAATGTTCCAACTAACATGTGTCAAATCTGTACAAAGAATACTATCCGCCTGCTACCTGCGGCGGACCGGTGTGCCAAGAATGGCATATCCAGACGCGACGCTGGTGCCACGCAGCAGTAAAGTGCAGCATTGCACCAAGTTCGTACATGATATATATGCGCCGTGTGTCAAACATGGCGGGTCGATATAGCCTAACCTGTCCGGTAGGTCCATATCGCCCGATGGAAACCGATTCCGCCAGTGTGAAAAATTAGTGATAAGAGTGACTATGTCCAAAACTAAGGCATATGAAACATTTCGAGAGGCTCGGTCTAACTCCGATGCAACCTCTCGCATGCTAGATATTTTCCGTGCAACGGAACCTGGCATTATTATGGAGACACCAGAAATGGCTGAAACAATCAATGAGATTGTGCGCTTTTCAGTGTCTGAAGACGCCCGCAACATCGGACCTCGATGGATGGGCGTAAGGCCTGAGGTTATTGTTACTTCCTTTACGGAGTACCCTCAGGAATACCGACTCGTCAAAGCCTCTAAGAATACAAAGAGCGACGGCTCGGTTAGTCTAACCTATACCGAACCCGTTGAAGGGAACGGTGACTATGACGAAGGAAGTATGCATGCAAAGGCACTTCCTTACGGCGACCCAGTTGATTGTCATGAAGAGCTCTTGGAACCTATTCCAAAGTCAAAGGCAGTTAAGACACTGGGCGCATCTCAGCAAGTCAAATTCAACGCTAAAGCCACAGCAGAACGAATCTGTATGACAGTGCTTAAGTCAATTTATGACTTTGACTCGCAAAAACACGGACGAGGTAGAATTTATGTCATCAAATTCTCTGAGAATTATTTGACATTCAAGACATTCTGTGCTATGATTGCAGAACGAATTGATTTCTTCCGAAACCAAGCTGTAACTGGTCTTGGTATCGTACTTCTCGTCCCTTCGAATTATGATAAACTCCCTGACTCTCTTCGAGAGAGTTTGTTCAGTGTCAAGTGGTCTCGGCCACACAAGACATACTGGCGGGAAACTATTCGAAGCTATGTCCAGACAAAACCATTGTTGATGGACAAAGACAAAAATGGAAACCCTATTGTAGGTATCTCCGATAACGACCTTGAGCGTTGTGTCAGTGCTGTTACTGGTATGACAAAGGCTCGTGGAGAATCAGCACTTCTTATGTGCGTTTCCAAGCTTGGCAAGATTGATGTTCCAACCATCCTTGCCGAAAAATCAGCTCAAGTGAACGACTACGGCCTTGAGTTGCACAACCCCGACCCTGACGATGTGGTCGGTGGTATGCAAGTTTTCCAGGAGTATCTCCAGGAAGAAATTGCATGTTCAACCCCCGAAGCACTCGGATTTGGTTTGCAAGGAAGTCGTATGGCTATCCTAGCTGGACCACCCGGTACTGGTAAGTCTTTGGGAATCAAAGTACTTGGTTCTCTTACTGGTCGACCTGTTATTCGACTAGACGCAACTGACCTTCGAAAGAAGTATGTCGGTGAAGGAGAAGCAAGGCTCGCATTGGCTATTGACCTAGGCGCAAGCATGGATGGTATCATCTGGATTGACGAAGTCGAAAAGCTAGTGCAAAATGTGTCAGCTGAACGCGATGGTGGCTCAACCGCTTCCGTCCTTTCTATCTTGCTGACTGAGATTCAAGAGAATAAGTCGAATATCATGTTCGCCTTTACCGCTAACCGTGTTGAGATGCTCCCTCCGGAGTTTATCGACCGTGCTGGCGCTCGTTTCTTGTTTAACTACCCGAATCAGGATGAGCAACTTGAGATTTTGAAAATCCATATTGCCAAAATGAGGCGGTTCGACCCCAACAACCCCGACGCAAACGAAAGGGGTATGGTTCGTCGTAACCCTGACGATTATCCATTCTTGGAGACCCTGCTGAAGTACACCGACGGCAGTAACGGTCGTCAGATTGCAAATGCGGTTCAAGCGGCCTTCAAAATCGCCTGGACTCGCCACCAAGATGAGCCTGAAGAACAGGATTTCATCAAGGGTATCAACAGAAATTCAATGAACTCCACTCCTGAAAAGGAATTGGAGCTTATTCGCGACAACTGTCTGGCTCGTGGTTTCATCCCAGCCAACACCGAAACGGAAGAGGAAGCCGAGGCAATTGACTTCGGCCAAGTCGGACTTTCGGGTCGCGTTTGATACTGAATCAACCCGTGGGCTAGCAATAGTCCCGATAAGTGTAAGCCCAAAGGGGCGTATTGTCCAGCGTTATGCTGGATTTTTTTTGTATTAGTGTCGGAAAACAATGAAGACGCAGTTGAAGTCAGGCTTATTGATAGGCTAATTGACTTCTTTCGCAACCCAGTATATATTTGGGACATAGCGAAAAAACGGGCTTTCCTAGTTTTGGATGCCCTTGCACGGTGGAACCCCCGTATGGGGACTCTCTACCAAGACCAGTTGATTCATATGTGTGGCCTCGATGTAGGCCCCTCAACTGGACCAAATAATCTGAGAGCTGTAAAAATTGCTATCAGAAAAGGAACCTCTATTCAAACAGTTGCGCAAGGAAATGGTATCAATCGAACCTACCGATTTGCGTCACAAGATGTGAAAAATGAGGTCGAAGAATTCATGACCCTACCAAAGTGGTCTCGGATTCGACAACACCTACAAAGCGAACTCCTAGAACACCGAAGGAGGGGCTGGTGATGTCACTCGACAGAACAGAAAATGTCGAGCTTGTCGATGCACCTAAGGACTTGGTGCTGTCGAAACTATGGAAGGAACAGTATACACACCTGCACCTTCTTTACAACACTCTACTAAAGAAATCTATGAAAGCTGTCCGAAGACCAATTAAGGAGCTCGGTACGGTTTCTGAGGATGTTAATGACATCGGTGGACAAAATTTCTATCGATATGCAGTTAACAGTAGAGAAGACATTTGGGACCAAACTCGTATGGAGGACTGGCCTCATGGTGTCTTTAAATGCATAAAATTCTCCGCAGTGAGAAAGTTAGCGGTGACTTTCAATAGGAACGCAAACCCTGATTGGAATTATCAGAAAGCAGAAAACAGACTTTCTGATTACAAAATTCTCCAGGAGGAGCTGGGTGACAACGAGCATGCAATATTGCCCGACATTACCCTTCCTAAGAAACCCGCAGTTATGCCTTTCATTGAGCAAGCATCTAGAATTATTCAGGAATGGATGCTTACCCACTACAATTTTGAGGCCAAATGCTTCATTCGTAAACCAGTTACCCTGGTTGTTCTTCGTCGTAAATGGACTGGAAGTAAAAGGAAAATCCTAATTTCCATCGATGATGATAAGCCGAAGAACGATACTGAAGGTCCACCTACGGGCTGGGAGGTATTTGGACGCGAGGAAGTGTTTGATGCAACTCCTCTCCTTCTTGAACTCGAAGAAATTGTAGACAAATATGATGTGCAGTCGGTTTATTCCAGCATGCAACATCATGTTAGCCACCTCGAAAAACTTCAATGTAACGAAGACGAAGGTGAGGACTCCCAAAAAATCTAATGGGTCTCCTGATGCTATAAGTGGACCAAAATAAAATGGATTCATTACTTGCCTGGCACGAAGAAGCCAAGGCTGAGTTGAAAACGGTTACAGACCGAAAGAAGGCTCTAGAAAAACAGATATTGGAACTAGCAAAGAAAGAAGGAATTTCCGGCGAAATCGCGTTCAACTACGCTGGCCGGTACTTCAAGGCAAACATCAATATCGACAGAACAAGGACTAAGCTTCCTACCAAGGATGAAGTCATTGAACAAATCCGCAAAATGCTTCCTGAAGAGGAGCAAACTGTGGACAATGCTAGGAAGGTCTACGAAGGCCTTACCAAGCAAGCTCCTATGAGCGATTCTGTTACTACAAAAGAAGTAGAGCCTCCACGAGAGGTTTTCAAACAGAAAGAAGAAGAAGTCAAAGCCGCATTGCAGGTGAAGGAAGATGGGTCAGGTAGGGCTGCGTAGACAAATCGCAACCGTGCTCCTGGACTCAGATACTCCATTGACTTATTCTCAAATTTGGGATAACTGGCGCTGGACTAGAAAACCAGGCCAAAAGCGAATTATTGGGATATTGACTTCCTACAAAGAATTCGTTCCCGTTGGTGCCACCTTTGTCCCTAGAAAGACAGACAGTGGCGTTTCCTCTAACACTTTGTGGACTCATCTTGACCACTCGCTCCTCTCAAATGAAGAGGAAGAGTAGCTTTTGAGTAGCAAAAAGTAGCAAAGTACATCAACTACCTAGGAATGGAGTGATACAGTGCTTAGTGAAGCTGAGGTTAAGAAGGCAAAGCGCGAGGCTTACAAAGAGCTTCGCTCTTTGCCCCATTATGTCAAGAATGGTGTCAAGCTTTACTCCAATGGGTCCGCAGAAGAAAAAAGTGCGGATGAGGAGTTAGTTAGAGCTGCCTTGACAAGTATACAGAACATGCCTATTACGCAGTCTAGTATTGCTATTCTCATTTCCGCCTTACACAAGGTGGGAGTAGAAGCTAAGCTTGACTTGCTAATAGACTTGTGATAAGTGACAGGTAAACCCCCTTCACAGAATTCACCTTCGCGTGACGCCGTCCTTCGGGCTTGGCGAACAAAACAAAAACAGCTTGCTGACTATACCAACAAAATTAAGCGGGCTAAACAACGAACCCTTGACGAGTGGCTTACTGAGGCTGACGAATAGGGCGATAAGTGGACATTAAAATGGACCCAACTTCTGGTATGGTTACCCACATAGGGAACCAAGAATTACCAGTGCCTATCCCCATGCAAGAGTGGGCTGAGGCAAATCAAAAATATGCTAGAATTGCTCTAGACTACATTGAAGCTACTTACAAAGCACAAGAGGCCTTTCAACAGGCTTCCACTAAGAGCGACACGCTAAAGCTAGTCAAAAAGCATAACGGCAAAGAAATCCTCAAAAGACTACAAGAGGAAAAGGGCTTTAGTCTCGTTATCGTTAATCCCACTGAAAGATGGGAAGAACCTGATTACGAAGAACCTAAGGCTGAAGGCCTTGTTGGCCTTGACGAATTACGAAGAGTAGAAATTGTTGCCATTGCGACAAATATGCTGAGAAGAAAAATCAATTACAGCAAATCCAAGAAGAAGGAAATATCAAAAAGTCATACTACTCGAAGAATCATGGCTATTCCTATCGAATATTTACGAAATGAAGTCGAAAAACAACTTTCTTTCGAAACCACGGTTAATACCCGTGTTAAAGGCGTAAAGAGCTCCGACCAAGATTGGACTACACAAAATGTAGGGGAGTTCTACCTAGACGCCATTGCGGACATACTTATGCAAGAAGGTTGGAAAACATATACAACCGAAGAAACCTTTGTTCCTGAAGTTACCTCTCATCCATTTTGGGAGGCATACCAATGAGCAGAAATATCTGTCACCACCTTGGGTGCAAGCGTAAGGTCCCTACAAATATCAAAAACAACCCACAAGGAGAGCCACTATGTGCTGTCCATCATGGGTTTCAGGTTCGGCTGAACGAAGACCGAATCAAATGTACGACGGTTGGATGCTCCAATATGGCGCTATCCAATGGACTGTGTAAAATTCACACACACAGCCCAAGAGAACCTCGTATGGACTTGAGACTAGAGTATGTAGATGCTCGCACGGACAAGCTCAAAGAAATATTGGGCCCCGTACTCAAGGACTCAAGGAGACTTGACGACCTCAATCTAGGTAGCTTCAACTGCCTGTATTGCGGTGAACACGCGTTAAGCTCCATTGGTCCCTCACCTCCTCATTGTTGTCCCGTTTGCTGGGCAAAAATTGAGAAGATTAACTGAGGAATAAGTGTTGATGACTATTATTCAACTCATTGTGTTTACCAGTATTGCTCTTGGCTTACAGCACCTGCTTTACATGTCAGGTCTAGTCCGAGCAGAATACAGCTGGTATCGCCGCATCCGCTACAATCGTGATGGATGGGAATACTGGAGAAACCTGGTTATCCTATGGATTGCTTTGGTACTCTCCACCGAAATTACTTACATCATAGGGTTGAGGCTCTATGGTTAAGGAAATCGAAGGCATTGTAAGTCCACCCACCGTAGTGTGGGACAGGTACACAGACAACTTGCTACAAACCAATAACTTGGGAAATATCCCTGATGGTGAGTACCGCGTAGTTGATGAGTTTATCTGTAATTTTGAGAAGACTTTCATACCTGGGGGAGATAATAGCTGGAAAGAAGGAGATGCTCCTTGCCAGTACATTTACTCCGATACGAGGGTTACTGTCAGGTCAGGAATGTTTGACCTAGGACAGTTATTGCAAGCTGCTAACGAATTGAAGACAAAATCCCACTATTGGGGTGTTTATCTTGAGCATGTGCAGTTTCTAAGACGCCCTCGTGGTTCTGCTCCTAGTGAGTGGAGCAACTGTAAAGACCAAAACATGCCAGGGGCGACCCGGCGTGATGGAACGGTCATACCTCCTTCTGTTATTGTAAGGTGCAAGCGTAACCGATACAACGAAATGACAGAAGAAGAAAAAGAAATGTGGGCCGAAGGCCTCATTTACATCGCATGGGGGAGCTAACCTCATGTCAGAACCTCGAATTGTAAGAGGGTCTTGGCCACATGGAGTGGTTGAGATGGAAGACGGAAGAATTTTCGTCAAAGTAATCAATTTCCCTGTAACCGATGATTCGGGATATGCAGGTGAAAGTATGTGGGTCATTTTGACTGAAGGAGATGAATTCAATGGGGTTGGTACACTAAACAATCAGCCTCAACACTCCCCTATCGAACTTGGCTCATACATTCGATTCGCGGGTGGTACAGAAACCACAAAGCCGCGATTTGTGGAGGTGGTAGCACCTCCCAACGCTTCCCAGTGAAGTATAAGTGTCAACACCATGGAAAATTGTTGATAATGACATGGAAATCTTCCGCCACGAGGACGCCCTCGGTGCTCTAGGTTTCTATGAATTCCTCAAAACAGAAGGAATTAACGACGACGATGTTATCCCTGCGGAGCACCGTCAACGCTTCTACCAGGTAATCCACGGAGAGCGTGTGCCATTTTTGGTTGTAAGCAACAATCTCAGCAAGACTGTTGCTCCCGAAGTTGTGAAAGGTTTCGATAACATCTTTCAAGAGGGAATTAAACTGACTGGCTCTATGCTAACCTCCGATGATACACACAAGGAGCTAAAACGCAAGTTTGAACAAAATGAGTACGAGCCTGGAAAGGACCTCGTCAAAAAGACTCTAGTTCAAGACTGTATCTTTTGGTATCGTGCTCGCCAACTAAGGCAGCGACGACCAAACCTGAAGCATCAGGAAATTTTCGCTACGGTGAAAGGAGAAATGGACATTCTCAAAGAAGACCTGTCCAACTTCGTGAATTTCACCATTCAAGCGTCTATGCTGAGCTTTGTAAACTACCTTGAAAATGCTGGCTATCGTAAAATCGACGCCACTGCTGTCAAGGTGAACATTGTTACTCTTCACTCTCATGCGGGTGTAATTATTAACCCTGAAGAAGATGCCGAAATGATTCGTGACAACGACAGAAAGGCAAAGAAAGAAGAGAAGCGTTACTTCGACCCCTCATTCATGTGAGGTGGAATAAGTGGGCACTCAAATTGACCTGCATATTGTTGCTAAGGACATTGACGACCTCAAAAGGCAAATAAAACAAGCCTACGAGAGTCTAGGACTAGCAACCGAAGCCCCTGTGGCTGAGAAAAAGGCCCCCGTGGCTAAGAAAGAAGCGCCAAAACCTGTGGAGCAAAAGAAACCAGCTATTGACAAGAAACGCAAGAAGGCCAAGCCTTCTGAACGGTCTTGTCGTGAATGCGGTACTAGCTCCACTCCACAATGGCGTGATACAAAACACCCTGACGGACCTGCCTGCAACGCATGCTACTTTCGACTTAAGAATGAAGCATCCAAAAAGGCCGTCCAGGGCGATAAGGCTGATGAACCTAAGAAGTCAGTTAAGCCTAAGAAAACTAGGAATCAACAGATTCGAGAGAACCTGAAAATCCCTAAGAAAGAAAAGAAAGCTGAGCCAGTTAAAGAATCAGTTTCAGTCCCAAAGGTAGAAATTCCTTTGGAGGTTGGCGGTTTCTTGACTTGGTGTGAGACAAATGTTCCATCAGAAATGATTCGGAGCAAGGCTTTCATTACGGGTAGTAACCTTGTTGAAACTTGGTACAACACTATCCGTGCAAATGACTCGTTTATTCAGTGGTACACTGAAAACGGCGAGTTGTATATTACAGCTGTACGAAAGGTGTTCCGCCTATTCGTCGCTCGTATGCCAACGACATTCTTAATCCAGGACACTGGTGACAATGTAGTGTTGGTGGCAACCTCTCCTAACAAACTCAAAGCCAAGGCCCTTCAGGAAATTGGCGATGAGGTGAGTTATGCTATTCGCTTCGAGGGCTGAGAATGTCTGATGAAGTAGAGATTGAGGTCTACTTCCCTAAAGGCTCTCACTTCGGTGGGCAGCTTGTCAATGAGGATAAGGGAGGTATTGGGGTACTATTTGTTATCCCAGTTGAGGGAAGTGAATTCTCTCAGCGTTATACTGTCTTAGCCAGCTTTGGCGAAAGGCAATTCAAACTGGTACTTTCTTGGTCTCCTTCCCGTGCTGGGGATGAGAGAATTTCTTGGAGTAGCATCGAAGGCTCGCCTATTGATGCTACCAAGCATCCTCTCTTCGGGACTAAGAACGAACAAGGCTTAGGTATTCTCCCTGCTGGCTGTTATGTCGTAAGGGAAGAAACCGAAGTTTGACCATAAGTGAGTGATGAAAAAAACTTGCAAAATGCACTGCTAGAAGCTTCTAATGAAAATAACCGTCAGTTGAAACGAATAGCAGATAGCTTGGAAGAGCTCCTATCTATGATTAAAGGAGTCCAACCAAAAGAACTAGCGAAAATGGCTCAGGAGCACAAAACTGCTGAAGCTAACAAGAAAAGGCAGGCGAAGCAAAATGACTGATGAGCTAATTGAAATGGCTCAGGGTCAAGGATGCTCCCCTGCCTTTGTTGAATTTAAGCAACTTCCTGTAACCTTTTCGCATATTGCACTGGCAGCAGGGTTGGCAATTACCGACCCACGGCGCCAAACCGGGCCTAACTACGCGGCAAATGACAGAAATGATTTTGACCTTACAGTAGAAACTGGCTCTGAAGGAACGGCAATTATCTTCTACTACCCTCTCGGTGGTACAAATGCCGAAGTAATTTTCGATGCCCCAAAGTATCGAAGCAACAGTCGTCACATCATCAATGCGAGTATCAACTTCTCGCCTGGTGACTATCGACCTCCGAACAGGAATCGACATGCATCTATGTTCATTGGAGACATGGGTTGTCGAATTACTAGTACGGATGACAGCGAAATGACTGAAAAATACGGAACTATGGCAATGCGCCGTAGGCGGTGGGGTTACAACAACCGCACCGGTTTTGGTAGCCTTGGCTATCAAATCCAAACGCAAGGTGGAATCGACATTCTTTACACTTGGAAAAAGGATGAGCATGTCTATGGCTGGCGAAACCAGCACAACAGTACTTCTGTGATTCCATTCTTTGGTGGCGAAAAACCCACCAGAATTGAACCGATTTTTGAGGCCAGGTTCCCTTACCAAGAGTTCAAGCGAATGCTGAACCGAGCGGGAAGGGCACAAGGAAAGGGTGGAGCCCTTTACTGGTCTTACAATCAAAGTGCCAAACAATTCTATGTAATTGGTGCTTATTCTGATGGTACTACTTCTCTAGAAGGCTCAAACTACTCGGTCCCTATTTGGACCAAAAACGGGCTTGACGAGATTACCTCCGGTACTATTCCCTATCGACCATTTGGCGAAGCTATTGTAAATCGATACAAACAAGCTTCTCATATTGGAGTCGGTAAGGACTCTTACGGTCGAATGTACATCTCGGCCTATTATGACTGGGGTTGCATCAGGTATAACCACATCAGCTTCTCGCATGGTCTAATCCACCGTGCTATTGCTGAGGGTGGAAAGGCAAAGGTAACTGAGGGCGAAAAGCCTTCTTTTTTCGAAAACTTCGACCTTACCTTTGAATATTCACCTTACAACGAAGAAGAGGAAAACTTCCTCAACAAATGGTACAAGTCTTACATCATGCAACAGGAAAGTCAGGTTTCACGACCTATCCTTCCTAAGAAGGGCGAAATTTTGCAATGGTATGTTACATACTGCCAATACGCGGAAGAAGTCACTGATGAAGATGAAAAGCTTGCTCGAAAGATTTTGAGCTAAGCATATAAGTGAGTGAAAACACATTACTCCGACTTGGATGGAGGAACGACACTGACCTTTGGGAAGACATTAACCCTGAAGCAGTCGAGCCCATCCGTGAGTTTATTTCTACTATTGGTAGTTACAAACTTACTGAACAAAATGTAAGAAATGTTGAAGCATGGCTAAAGAAGAATGTTAGTCATTTTTATGACCAACGCTACAACTCGAACATACCGAGGTTCAAACTGACTAATTTTTGGAGTCACCT
>MDTG01146405.1_pt1 | contig 13716 bp, 12 predicted proteins | sample 811421 | NCBI WGS metagenome assembly MDTG01 (sample SAMN05326645, study PRJNA326480) | marine metagenome | isolation source: seawater | place: Pacific Ocean: South East | collected 2011 | reverse complement strand
TAAATTATCACATCCAGAAACACGAAATCCTTTTTTAATATAAAAATCAGCTAAATTTGCACCTAAGAAACCAGCGACTCCTGTGATGAAAATATTCATATTTAGTTCAGTTATATTATTAATGTTGAAATGTCCAGATTAATGAGAATTATGGAAAGTAATTAAAATGTTAAACTTTTTAAAAATTAAACTAAATCAAATATTTGGATATTTTGGTTTTCAAATAATTAACAAAAAACAGAAAATTATTGAATTAACAGATGAAGATAAAGATTATATTAAATTAGTATCCAAGTTTTCAATGACGACAGAAATAAGAATTTATAGTTTAATACAATCTTTGAAATATATAAAATATAAAAATATTAAAGGGGATTTTGTCGAGTGTGGTGTTTGGAAAGGTGGAAATATTATTCTTTTTAAAAAGTTTTTAGAAAAATATTTTAAACAAGAGGATAGACAAATTTATGCATATGATACTTATGAGGGCATGAATAAACCAAGTGATTTTGACTATAACTTGCAAAGCAATAAAAAAGCTGAAAAATTGTTGTTAGACGATAAAAATAAAATAACTAATATTTGGGGAATTTATGGTTTAGATCAAGTAAAAACCAATTTAATTAATAACACTGATAATCTTAATAATATAATTTTTATTAAAGGTGAAGTTGAAAAAACTTTAGATATAGAAAAAAACCTACCATCAAAAATAAGTATATTAAGATTAGATACGGATTGGTATGAAAGTACAAAAAAAGAATTGGAAGTACTATATGATAGAGTAACATCAGGAGGTGTAATTATTATTGATGATTATGGTCATTGGGGTGGATCTAAAAAAGCTGTTGACGAATTTTTTAAAAATAAACATGTTTGGATGCATTATATCGATTATGCTTGTAGGCTAATTATTAAAGAATAACTATAAATGAACAGAGAAACATTTTATGAAAATCAAATCAAAAAATTTATTAAAGATAAAAAATCAAAAATACTAGTATTAGGAGCAGGATCACTTGATATAAACTTATTTAAAAAATTAGAATATGTTAATGTTACATTTTCAAATATAAAAAGCACAAATGAAAAAAATTTAAATATTTATGAAAATATTCATGATATTAAAATCGATGACTCTAGTTATGATTATTGTGTAGCACATGCATGTATTCATCATTCTTCAAAACCACATTTAGCTGTTCTTGAATTATATAGAGTTTGTGCTAAAGGAGCTTTAATAATTGAAGCAAGAGACAGTATTTTATCACGTTTGGCTTGTAATTTCAAAATATCTGAAGAATATGAGTTATCGGCAGTAAAAAAAAATAAATCCTTTGGAGGAGTTGATAATAGTAATATTCCAAATTATGTTTTTAGATGGACTGAAAGAGAAGTCTCAAAATTAATGAAATCATATAAGCCTGAAATTGATCATAAAATTTATTATGATTATGGATTTAATATCAAATTCACAAAATCGATTTTTATCAATCTTATCTTCAAATTATTTTTTTTTATTTTTAAAAAACAACAAAATTTGTTCTCATTTTTTATAAATAAAGAAAATTGTAAACTCAGACAGAATTAATGAATAAATTAACCACGAAAATTTCTGTAATTATTCCATGCTACAACGAAAAGAATACAATCTTAGAAATTTTAAAAAGAGTTAAATTACAAAAAGAAAATTATAATCTTGAAGTAATAGTCTCCGACGATGGGTCTAGAGATGGGACTTTAGATTTATTAGAAAATAGCAAAGAATTTTATGACTTACTTCTTTTATCTGATAAAAATAGAGGTAAAGGAGCAGCTATAAAAAGAGGAATTGAAAAAGCGAGTGGTGAAATAATATTAATTCAAGATGCAGATTTAGAGTATAATCCAAACGATTATGAAAATCTTATAAAGCCATTTTTAGAGAATGATGCAGATGTAGTTTTTGGATCAAGATTTATGGGATCTTCAGCTCACAGATTAATTTATTATTCACACAGAATAGCAAACTTTATTATCACAAATTTAGTTAATTTGTTTACAAATATAAATTTTTCCGATGTAGAAACTGGTTATAAAGTATTTAAAAAATCCTTGTTAAGGGATATTAAATTGGTTGAGAATTCATTTGGTATTGAAATTGAAATCACTATGAAATTTGCAAAGATTAAGGCTAAAATTTTTGAAGTGGGTATTTCTTATAACGGAAGAAGTTATAGTGAGGGAAAAAAGATAACTATAAAAGATGCTTTTATAGCAATATATCTTACTTTTAAATATTTCTTATTAAATTTAAAAAAAGTCAATTAAATTTAATTTTCCAAAATATGTATTTATATAATTTAAATGATATTTTCTTGACATACATAAAAATAAAATAGAACTTAAAATATCTATAATATATTTTTAAATCTTCTTTAACTTTTAAAAATAATGATTTGGTAGACGTACTAAGACCACTATCGTTCATTTTAACAAAAATTTTCTTTATATATTTATATTTTACTTTTTTGTTTCTCGATAATCTAATTAAATAATCAGTATCAGAGGATATTTTATATGTTAGATCATATTTACCTATTACTTTTATTAAATCTTTTTTAATAAATAAAGATGTGTGTGCAACTTTGTAAAATGAACTTGTATTGAAATTTTTTAATTTATAATCCCATATTCTTGTAGTTACATTCATTTTATTTTTATAAACAACATTTCCAGATACCATGTTATAATTGTTAAAATATTTAATTAAATTTGTTAAAATTAAGTTATTATAGAATATATCTCCTGAATGTAATAATCCAATTATATTACCAGAGGCTTTTCCAATTCCAAAGTTAATAGCATCGTACATACTTTTATCTCTTTTTTTGAATAAAAAAATATTTTTTTTTTTTATTTTTTTTTAAAAATCGAGCTACTTCTTCAAATGTGCCATCAGTAGAATTTCCATCGATAATTATATATTCTTTATTTAGATAATTTTGTTTAATTACTGAATTTAAAGTTTTGTAAATATTTTTAATATCATTTTTAACTACTGTTATTATACTTATTTTCATTTATTAATTTTTTATTTTGAGTTTTCATCTAAAGTTATTAGTGAAACATATAAACTATTTAAGATTAACAATATTGAGAACATTAAGGAAGAATAAATAATTATGTCCTTAATCATGGTATTATAGAAAATATTTAAATTTATTATATTAATTATTATAATAATTAATAATAAAACAAATGAGATATAAAAGGCATATCTCAATTTAAATATTTTAAAAAAATTATTTATAAATATAGATTTCAATAACTTTAATTTTACCGCAAATAAGGATGAAAATAAACCAAACATGAAAATTTGAAAGCTTAAGAAAAACATTAATATTGATTTAAAGAGATCACTATAAACTATATTTAAATTTTGATAGTCGGTAAAAAAAAATTGAAAGAGATTATAAATAGAGAAAATAAATAAAATTAAAGAAGGAAAGAAATAAATCCATTTTGGGCAAGCAACGATTAAAAATCTCAAAGTTTTCCAACCATCTGAAATAGTATTTAAATGACTCTTGCTATTTTTTCTTCCATCTTTGTGTAAGGTGATTGGAATTTCACCACACTTTGCCCCATACACTTTAAATTTAATCAAATTTTCAATTGCAAAAACCATACCACTTGAAAAATGGTTTAATTTTAAAAAAATATCTCGTCTAAAACCTCTGAAACCACAATATACATCATTAAAGGGTAAAGAAAAAAATATTTTAGAAATAATACTAAATAATGGATTTCCAAAATATTTATGTGACAAGGGCATTGCTGATTTTTCTATTTTACCTCCACCTGATGGAAATCGGCAACCTTGAACAATATCGTAACCCATCTCAAGTTTATTATAAAATTTATCTATGATGTTAAAATCATAGCTATCATCTGCATCACCCATAATTATATACTTTCCTGAAGCCTCTTTAATTCCTCCAATTATTGCTTTACCATAACCTTTTGTTTTAATATTTATAATTTTTGCTCCTAAATCTTTTGCTATTTTAATTGAATTGTCAGTACTTCCATTATCTGCAATCAATATTTCACAGGTTATTCCCATTTTTTCAATTTTGCTTTTACATTTAGAAATACAAATAGCTATTGTATCTTCTTCGTTCAAACAAGGTATTACTATACTTAAATCCAAAATCTTAGCTCCAGTTATTTTCAATATAATAATAATTGAATTTTTTATTTATATAAACTTTAAATGATTGATAAGAGCAAAAATCTTCAAAATAATTACAAAAGAGACCATCATCAGGCTTATAGACATTATAACTATTAATTTTATAAATAATCTTAAAATTGTTATAAATGAAATCTCTCGAAAATGGTGCCCGATCAATAGAATTTATGTTTGTATTATTTGAAATTATTATTGCTATGATAAATATGATAATTGTAGGTTTTAAAAAATTTATTAAATTTTGCTCTATTTTTAAATTATAAAAAATAATTGATAATGTAAATGTGGTTATACAAATGATAAATCCATAACCAAGTCTTATTTCCGGTGCATTTAACCATATAAAAATAGAAAATAAATTAATTATAAATAAAAGTAATAATTCTTTATTTATATTAAATTTTTTGTTTCTTAGAAAATTTTTGAATTTATCAATTAAAATATATAAAATTGATAAAATTAACAATAAAAATGAGACATATAATAATTCTGTTTTTAAGAAGTAGAATTTTAACCAAGGATAAAACCAATCATAACTTTCCAGCGTAAAATTAAAATTGTTCCATTTTAATTTATCTGGAGTATCTCTGTTAAATGAAGATATAATATTTTTATAGTTTTCTACATTAATTTTACCAAGACTCCACAAACCATTGATACAACTTTGTTTTATAGGGAAAAAAAAGCATCCAGATAATATAAATGTTCTGAGTGACCATAAAATTAAGCTGAAAAATAAGAAGAGATTAATTCTGTTTGTAAACTCAAACTTAATTTTTTTGTTAGTGAATAATACTAATAATGGTACAAAAAATATTGCTATATAGCTAATTTTTGTCGTAATTGTTAAAAAACAAAATATCAAAACTAAATAATAATTTTCGTAATTTCTATTCTCTAAAAAAATTAGATATTGATATATGGAAAATATAAAAAAAATCATTGCTGCTGTATCAACTTCTGGAGAACCTATAATATTTAAAATTGTTCCATTTTTATATGGATGAAAATAAGAGTATGCTAAAATAAAAATTAAACTTAGTGAAATAAATATAAAACTAAGTTTTTTTTTCCCAATTTCTTTTTTAAAAGTTTGGTTAAGTAAAAATGTGAATAAAATAATATTTACTAAATAAATAGGATTTTGATCTTTAACTTTTAAATTAAATAGTGAAAGTATTGAATGCCAACTAGAATTCATTCCTAATCTTGGTTCAAGATTTGCAAGTCCAAATATAATTTTGTTTTTAACAATGTATTTTATGGTTTGGAGATGGTACAATCGGCTGTCATAAACAAGTTCATTTCCATAAGAAATGAAAATAAAAAAACCTGCAATTAATATCAGTTTAATTAAGTTTATTTTGATAATTTTTTTAATATAAAAAAATAGAAAAAAACCCATTCCAATTACAATTATGGGTATTGTAAAATATTTAATTGGAAAAAAATAATTTAGTATAATTGATATAAATAATAGAAAAATAATTCCGTAAACAAAATCTATTTCATATACATGTTTGGTATAATTAAAAAAAAATTTTAAAAGGGCAGAATATCCATAAATCACCAATATAATTACTAAAATTATTAATAGTGAAAGTAACATTTATTTTAGTGCTTTACCTTTTAAAATTTTTTGTGACCTTTCACTATTGTCATTGATCCAACACTTTATTTTTTGTCTAGAGTCGATATGTTCAAATAATCTTCCTTGAGAAATATTTATATTTATATTTGCACCTACAGCTTCTACATTATTACAAATATCATCTGACTTATATTGGATTTCCAGTGGCTTTACTTCAACTATCCAACTCAGTAAATTTAAAATCACTATCATGTACAATATTTTTGGATTAAAATTTAAAAAAATTAAGTAATAAATACAAAATAAAAATGGTTGCAAATAACTTAATTCAGCAGGAATAAATATAAAAATTAATAAATTTACTGTAATTATTCCAATTAAATTGTTCTCATACTTTATCTTATTTTTAATTTTTAATATTATAAAAATAACAAATAATGTAACAAACGTGAGAATAGAAAAAGACATTGCTATTTTATAAAGAAATCTTGAAATTATACCCAGAAAACCTTGACTATAAGGAGTGGCAGCAGTAATCCAATCTAATGCAAATCCATTCTCAATCCAAAATGGTAGGTAAAATAAACCTCCAATAAAAAAAGATCCAAAAAACATTAGTATTTTTCTTGAAATTTTCAAATCTGGTGAATACTTAATTAAAAAAATAATTGGTACTAAAAATAAGAAAAAATATATTCTAGCTCCAATAGAAATACCAAAAAATATTATTGCCACCTCATAATATTTTTTTTTCAAGCAATACATTCCAATACTTAATGGTAGTAGCGCCCAAGAGTAGTCTATGGGTTCTAAATTATCAAAAAAAATAACTGGATTTGTGAGGACTAGAATTAAGAAAAATATTAAATTTTTATTTTTTTGTTTTAAATTAAAACTATAATAAAAAAACATTGCACTAAATAAAATAAACAAAAAAGTTGAAACATTTGCCGCCGAACTTCCAAACTGGTATGATAAAAATCCAATACCAATTTCAGCCACTGGGTATGGTGTGAACCTAGATGCCATCAAAGTACCTCCGCCTAACATCGACTCATATGCACCTATTAAAGCTAAGGTATCCTCATCAGATCCATATCCACCCGTAAAACACAAATATAGGCCTAAAGAAATTAATAAACAGATTGTCAGGTAATTAACGTACTCTCTATTCATTTTTCTGCTTTTCAAAAACTGATAAAATTAAAATTATTAGTATCAGAAAAAATCCATTAAAAAAAAAACCAGATCCTCTTATAAAAATTTGTATTAATAATGAAGTATAAAAAAAGGCTTTTATGGGTTCTTCTAAGAATTTAGTAAAACTAAAATATGCCAAAATAAATAATGTTATTATGCCAAAAATTCCAAATTCCACAATTAATTTTGACAAATTATTGGATCCATCAGATGTATTATATATATATAATCTTCTTGTTTTGCCATCTTTGTCAACCAAGTTTGAATTTTTAGCATTATTCACTTTTGTAAATTTATATGAATAGTTGTTGATACCTAAACCAAAGGGATACTCTATAAATATATCCTTCGCAAATTTTAGAGATGTTAAATAAATTTTTAAAGATAGATTCATTGGGTTATCATTTTGATCAAAATCTTTAATATATTTTAGATCAACAAATTTCTGTTTCGGATTTGTAATTGATCCATCATGATTATCAGCTTTGATCGTTTTACAAGCATTCTGACTATCCTGTAATAAAATATGATCAATGTTGGGAATTTTGTTATTTACAATTATATCTGAATTTTTCCCATAAAAGAAAAATGAATTATTTATAATTAACAAAAAAAGAAAAAGAAATATTCTTATTTTTCCCAAGTTTCTACATGCCAAAAAAACAAATGCCACACCTATTGATATCGATAAGTACAATGTGAGAGAAAATAAACCAAAAGTTATAACTGAAAATAATATAAATAAGAATGTAAATAAATATTTTTTTATTAAGTAATTATAATTATAAAAACAATATATAATCAATGGGGCTGCAACTATATGAAAATGTGAATCTTCTTCATATATAAATTTTTTGTTTGAAAAAAAACCAGTGTTACATGTATAAAGATATTCTAATATGTCGAAGTTTTTTATTTGATTGATTGTTATAAGTAAGAAAAATATGATTAGATAGATAAACAAGATCTTATTGAAATTCTCGAGAATAATTTTTTTAAATTTATATAAAATTATTATTGATAAAAAAATTACTATCGATTGAAATAAAGTTTTTAAATAATTATTATTTGTTTCATTAAACATTGCTTTATTTTCTACTGTTAGATCAAACATAATAATGTGATGGAGAAAAATAAATATAGTTATAACAAAAGAAAAAATAATTAATTTACTAGTAATCATTTTTTTTAAGTTCTGATCAAATAAAATTAAAGCGAATAATATTAAAAAAACGAATCTAAACTGTATTTCTAAAAAATCTAAATGTGAAAAAAAAAAAAGATAATGTAAAAAATAATATAATTATGTGTTTTTTGAAATATCTTAATTCAAATGAAAGCATTATTTTTTTAATAATACCCAATTTTGTATTGCAATTAAATCCATAGAGGTTTTGGTAAATACTTCAAATGCATTTTCTGGATTTTCACATATAGGCTCGTTTACATTTAACGAAGTATTCAATAACATAGGTATACCAGTTTTTTCTTTAAACTTAGATATTAATTGATGAAACTTTGGATTATCATTAAAAGAAACAGTTTGTACCCTTGCGGTATCGTTGACATGAATTACTGCTGGTATTTTTGTTTTTTGTTCCTCCTTAACTTTATAGATTGAAGTCATATAAGGTGATGAGCCCTCTATCTCAAAATAATTTTTTGCGTCATTTTCTAATACTGATGGTGCAAAAGGTCTAAAATCCTCTCTTTTTTTTATTTTTAAATTAATTATATCTCTCATATTTTTTTGTCTAGGATCTCCAATTATTGATCTGTTACCTAATGCTCTTGGTCCCCATTCCATTTTATCTTGAAACCATCCAATCACTTTTGCTTTGATAATATTGTCTGATACTAGCTCACATAATTCTTCAAATTTATCAAAATATTTAACTGAATAATTTTTATCATTTTTTACAAGTGAAATTATATTTTTTTCTACATATTCATTAGAATAATGAGTTCCCAAATATGGAGTTTTTTTATATTTTAATGTTTCTTTATTTTTCCAAGCAATATATAAAGCCGATCCAATTGAACCACCAGCATCGCCAACATTGGGGGAAAGGTAAATATTTTTATAATTTGTATTAGATTGTATTTTTCCATTCAAAGAAGAATTGAAAATACACCCACCTGATAAACATAGATTATCTATTTTATACTTTTGGTAAATTTCATTTAATTTGTCAACAATTATTTCCTCGAATACTTCTTGAATTGAAGCTGCTAAATCTTTGTGATGTTTTGAAATTTGTTGATCGTAAGTTCTTGCCTTGCCAATAAGTTTTTCTAGTTCAATAGAGTATAAATCCTCAAAATAAGGTACGCCAGAATTAAAATCGTAATCAATTACACTTTTATGATGATCAAAATATTTTAAATTAAGTTCAAAAAAATTTTTGTTTTTTTTGATAATTTTTTTTATTCTATCTTTGTAAATTGGTAAACCATAAGGTGCTAAACCCATTACTTTATATTCATCTCCATAATTTTTAAATCCTAAAAACTGAGTCATAGCTTGATAAAAAATTCCGAGCGAATGAGGATAATTTATTTTTTCCAAAAGATTAATATTTTTGTCAATCAAAAATATTTCTGTGGTTGAAAAATCACCAGAGCCATCAATCGAAAAGCCAATTGCATTATCAATTTTATGGAAAAGAAATGATGAAGCAACATGAGATAAGTGATGAGGTATGTAGTAAATTTTATTTTCTAAATCAATCCCATAAAATTTAATAAAATTTTTATTTAGTGATGATTTTCTTAGAGAAAATATTGCTCTTCTAAAAAAATTAGATGAATAAAAGTTTTTTAATGAAAAAAATAATTTTTCTTTAAAATTATATTCTTTATTAAAATTAACAGAGATAAAATCAATATCTTTCAAATTAATTTTTGCCTCTTTGCAACAAAAATCAATTGAATTTTTAGGAAAACCTGTAAAATGTTTAATTCTTGTAAATCTCTCTTCCTCTGCTGCTGCTATAATTTCTCCATTAATAATCAAACAAGCGGATGTATCTGCATGGAAAACATTTAAGCCGAGTATATTCACTGTTTATTATTTTTACTTAGTAGATAGCAAATCAAATACATTAATAACAAATTTATAGCAATGGCAATTAGTATTTTATAAGTATTTGATGGCAGATAGCCAAAATGAGCTAATCTATATGCTAAAACGTTACCTACTAAACTTGAAAAAATCAAATTACATTTTGATATTTTATATGCAATTTTTTCAATTAAGGCACAAAATAAACATATAAAAATAATTGAAAAAAAAATGAATAGTTTTGAGTTAGAATAATATAAAAAACCAATTAAACCAGGTACATATACTGTGTATACTTTTGGTTTAGATGGATATTCATAAAAACTACCTTTTATAGAATTTTCAAAGAACGAGTTAGAAAAATTGAATTCTTCATTAAAAGATTTTATGAAAAAATTAAAATTTTTATCTTCAATAGCTTGTACTGCCATCATAGCGTCTACTCCCACCCATCTTCCAGCAATTAAAAATAAAATATGATTAATTTCTAAAACTATTTCATTAATGACTTTTGTCGAATTTCTTTTAAATATATTTGAAGTATCAATATTTTCAACTGTCGGTATATAACTATGTACTTGATGCCCAACAGGAAAATTGTTTTGCTGTCTAATTTTACTTACAATAAAAAGTGAAATAGCAAATAAAACAAAAAGAATTATAAAATTTTTAATTATTAATCTATTATTTATTTTTTTTAATCTGAGCTCTTGGAGCCTATAGAAGCCAAATAGAATGGCAGAGCCATTGAAAATCATAGCCCTACTTATTGATGAAATAGAAGAAATAAAATTTTCCATAAAACCTAAACTTAAATATTTATTATTTTTATTATTTATCAAAAATTCAAAATATATTATTACAGAAAAAAAAGATGCAAAACCAAACATAAGTAGCCAATTAAATAAGCTATTAAGAGAAAAAGGCAAAACTATATCTGGGACAGTACCTTTTTGAAATAAACTAAATTTGTAATTAATTATTGATATAATAACTAATGTAAATACCAATATACTTAATAGCAGTCTTTTATTTTTTTTATAGTTAGTAACAATATTTTTATTAATTAATAGATTTTGTTCTAATCTGTAATATGTAAAAAGAAGAAATTGCCTAATATAAGAAGCAATTATAAATGAAAAAAAGGCTATACTAGATATCAACAAAACCTCATCATAAGATTCTGGTTTATGATCAAAGTATCCAAATCCTTCGGGAAACATACTGTCCATAAATGCAATTTGAACTGTGAATTTAAACCAAAATCCTAACCACAAAAGGATTGAAAAAAATGTTTCAAAAAAAATAGAGTCTTTTCTAAAACTAAATAATATTGCATAAGATGATAAAATTGTAAAAAGGACGTAATAAAACTTATTTCCAAGGTATGAAATGAATCCAAATGGAAATAATATAGAAATTAATATAATTAATAAAATTGAGAGAATTCTGACTAAATTCATTTTTTTAATACTGAAAAAGCAAGGTTATAAGTAAAGTAGGATATTATTGACAAAATTAAGAAAGAAAATAGTAAAATTTTAGCTCCACCAATATTAAATAAGATTGGAGTTAGAGATAAAACAAAGATTGAATAAAATATGTCTACAATAAATATTTTTTTGTTTGAAGAGTGTTGAATTAATTTTTGTCTTTTAACTAAGCCTGAAATCATAAAATACGAACCTAGTAAAGAAATCATTGAGCAAAAAATTTGAGTGAATAAATACTCTTCAAAAATTTTGTATTTAAAGGAAAAAGTCAGTGTTAAAAGGAAGACGATAATTAAAAAAAATGTAAAAATTTTAAACCAAATATCTCTTATTTTAATTTTTTCTCTAATTACCGTGGGTCCGAAAGTATTATTAAAGATAGATCCTGGTAAAGATCCAATTGCATAACCAGCAAAATAAATTCCAGCTAAAACTTTTCCACAAAAAAAAATAATAGTAATTCTCCATATTAAGTTAGCTAATGAAATTGAAAATGACGATATAAATTCCGAAGAAAAAATAATTTTATTGAATAGATTTTTTAAGTTTTTAATTTCAAAAAAATTTATTTTTTTATTTCTTAAATCATATACAGTAAAGTAAAAAAGGAATAAACAATATAAAAAAAGGCAATAAGTTATTTCTAATTTTAAGAGAAGAGAAACACAAACCGAAATTATAATCAAAGTAGATATAAAATTATAAATTTTGAATTTTGAAATATTTTTACTTATTTCTAGAGTTGTTAAATTGATTTCGATTATCCATTGATTTAAAATTATAACTGCAATTAAAACAAGTTCTGTATAATAGGGTGTGTTTAAAAATTTTAAGATTAATAAATTTTGTATTAATAAAAATAATGAAATATATAACCTAAATTTTAATGAATTTTTTATTAAAATTTTATCGTTATTTTTTATTATCAATGCTCTAGCATTAGCTGAGAATATTTGTGTGAAGATAATATTGGCACCAATTAAGATAGACATTTCTGCTACAAGGTCATATTTTTGAAAAAAGGAAAATATCAGCATTATTAAAGTAGGTATAAATAAATTTAAGCTGTATGTAATTGTTTTGGTTTCTAAATTTTTTTTACTTTGAAAAAATAAATAAAATTTTTTTAAATTATTTTTTTTATCCATGTGTCAGGTGTAAGTTCATTTTTAATTTCAATTTTATAATTATAAACAAATTTTTTTACACCCTTTTTCTTAATATTTTCACACATCTTTATTAAAATATCATCAATATTTTTATTTGATTTAGAGTTTAAAATTTTTTCTGAGAGATTTGATGAACATATTGCATCTTTAACTTCGTTTACCCTTGATGGCATATAAACTGGTTCTTTGTTAAATTGAAGTATATTAGATATTTTTTTAAATAGTGTATTCACAGTGATTTCATTTTCTGGACCAGGGCCTATATTAATCAATAAACCTTTGATATCTTTATCAGTCGCCAATTTGTCTATACAATATATACAGTCGTCAACATCAGAAAAGCTTCTCTTTTGTTCTCCATCTCCATATATAATAGGCCGCCTACCTTGTAACATTAAATTTATCATTATGGATGCTACATTACGAAAAGGATCGTCATATTTTTGTTTAACACCAATTATATTATGTGGTACAGCAATATTGTATTCAACACCATATGTTTCACATAGATTAATAAGTATTTTCTCTGCAGCTAATTTTGAAATTCCATAGGGGTCGGTAGGATTAGTTTTTCCAATTTCAGTATATGGTATATCTACATGTCCATACCTTGCAATTGATGAACAAAAAACAATTCTTTTAACATTGTTACTAATTGCTGCACTAAATACAGATGTTGAGCCAGAAATAATATTTCTTGATATCAGATGGGGTGAAAAAATAGATAAACTTTCATGAGCATAAGCAGCGGCATGAACTACTACATCAGCCCCTTTTATAATTTCTTTCATTTCATAAAAGTCTTCACAGTCTGCTTTATGAAATACTACTTTATCATCAACATTATCTAAATCTCCTCCAACTAAATTATCACATCCAGAAACACGAAATCCTTTTTTAATATAAAAATCAGCTAAATTTGCACCTAAGAAACCAGCGACTCCTGTGATGAAAATATTCAT
>MDTG01083626.1_pt1 | contig 13716 bp, 17 predicted proteins | sample 811421 | NCBI WGS metagenome assembly MDTG01 (sample SAMN05326645, study PRJNA326480) | marine metagenome | isolation source: seawater | place: Pacific Ocean: South East | collected 2011 | reverse complement strand
GGCGAAGAGAGAATCGAACTCTCACTTCTTACGAAACACGATTTTGAGTCGTGCGCGTCTACCAGTTCCGCCATTCGCCCGTTTTATTTAATTTTATACTCATTATTTTTAATTCTAATTTTTATAGTATCTATAAACTTAGTTGCCTTATATGGAATTCTATAACCTGGTAAAGATCCAATATCTTCAGACAAAGTAGCTTTTGGATGCCATCCAAAAGCAAAAATAATAAAAATTGGAATTAACAAGTATTTTCTGCTTTCTATATAAGAAATAATATACGATGAATTATTATTTTTAAATTCAATTAAATTATTTTTATACAAATAAAAATAAAGCAAGACACTAAAAGAATATAAAATATTTATCCATCGACCCCAATCCCAACCAAACATAAATATTATAATTGAAGGCAAGTATAATAATACAAATATAGTTTCCAACTTAAAGTTTTTATTTATAAAATTATCTCTTGAAACAAACTCACTTTTGTAAATTAAATAATGTAAAGGTAAAAAACCTATTAAAAAAATTCCCAAATATCTTAAATAACTAATCAAATGAACATTTTTATGAATATATAAAGTATCAAAATAAACGGTATTTTTAATTAATAGGTTAGCAGACATATAACAATACTCTCCGAACTCATTTAAAAGTGTGCCACACATTTCTTTATGACCTTCTTGAGACAAAGGATTAAGAAAAATAAATAATATAGCTAAAATTGTAGGTAAAAAAATTAAAGATGAATTTAAAAAAGTTTTTTTGAAGGTTTTATATCCATTTTTTATAACGATCAAAACTAATATGTATGGAGCAAAAAGAATAACTTGTTCCCAAATTAAACAAATTAATGGTAAAATAAATAATGTAGAATAGTTTACGAAATTTTTTGAAAATCTTTTTTCAGAAAAAATCATTAATGAAAGATAAAAAGAAAATAAAATAATTTCTTTTCTACCCAAAACTTCTATTTCAGCTAAAGGATAAATGAGAAATATTGGACTAAAAAATGCAAATATTTGTATAATATTAAATCTGATATTTCTAAAGTATTTGAAGATAAGATATAAATATAAAAGATGAAAAAAAGTTTGAAATGTAAATATTAAAAATCTCAAATTTAAATCAAAAAATTTAGAAATTATTATTAAGATTTCGCCAGAAAAACCCCTTCTTGTAAATCCACCTTGATAATTAATCAACCATTCAGATACGGATGAATCATTAGTTACTGTATGCTTAAAAAAAAGATAGAAAATTACAAAGAAACTTAGATATATAATATAAATCCTTAGATAGTTATCTATATTTTTATAATTCATTTTTTTTATAAGTTTTACCATTTAATCAATTATCTAATTAATTACAATTTTAATAATCTTAAAATTATTTATAAAATTATAAATTGTATAAGAATAAAAATGTATTAAAAGTTATGAATGATAAAATCAGCTTATAAAAAATGTATTGATCTTGCCTCTCATAAAAGCTCAAAATTTTTTTTAGCAGTTGTGTCTTTTATGGAGAGTTCTTTTTTTCCGATACCTCCAGATGTCATGATCGTCCCCATGATTATAGCGAAAAAAAATGATTTTAAAAAAATTTTTTTTATTGCAACTTTTTTTTCTGTATTAGGAGGAATTTTTGGATATTTTTTAGGTTTTATATTTATTGAATTTGCAAATCAAATAATATCATTTTATGGTTACGAAGACAAAATTTTAGAATTAAGATTTAATTTAAGTCAGGGAGATGGTTTTTATGCTTGGTTTGGTATCTTATTTTTGGCTGGCTTCACTCCTCTACCTTATAAGGCTTTTACCATAGCAAGTGGATTTGTTAGTTTTAATTTGGGTATTTTTATTTTAGTTAGTTTAATCTCAAGAGGTTTAAGATTTTTTATTATTTCATATCTTACTTTTAAATTTGGGTCTTCATTTGATAATTTTATGAATTTACATGGTGCAAAATGGTTTACAATTTTAGGGGTTATAATAATGATTATTGCAGGTATCATTATCATTATTTAAATTTTATGCATTTTTTACAAAAAAATTTTATTAATCTTTTGTTTTTTTGTTGTCTAATAGTTCTGCTTAGTGCTTTCTATATTGAATATGTTTTAGGTCACCAGCCTTGTATTTTATGCTTAATAGAAAGAATTCCATACGCTATTACAATTTTGTTAATTATTTTTACACATAGATTAAAAAAATTTAAGAAAAATTTATTTTTTTTGTTGAGTTTAATATTTTTAATTTCAACAGTTATTTCATTTTACCACTTCGGTATTGAAAAAGGAATTTTCAATGAGTCTTTATTTTGTAGTTTAAGTGAAGAAAACAAGGATTTATCAAAAGAAGAATTATTAAAACAACTTAAAAATATGCCGATAAGCTGCAAAAATGTTACATTTAAATTATTCGATTTATCGCTTACAACTTATAATACATTTTTGTCTTTTATAATATTTTTAATTTCAATGAGGCAATATCAAAATTATGAAAAAAACAGATAAAAAAAAAATTGAACAATTTATTAGAGTAGATCATGCAGGTGAAAGAGGTGCTGTTAAAATTTACGAAGGCCAACTTTTAGCTTTAAACACAATAGTAAAAAATGATAATTTAAAAAAAATTATTGAAGAAATGAAGCAGCATGAAAAAGAACATTGTGAATTCTTTGAGAAAGAGATTAAAAAAAGAAAAATAAAACCAACTATATTTTTACCATTGTGGGATTTACTAGGAGTTGGATTAGGTTTTGGGTCTACAGTCATTGGAAAAAAAGCAGCAATGCTATGCACTGCTTCAGTTGAAGAAGTAATTGATAAACATTATTTAAATCAGATTAATCAATTAAAATCCGACGAAAAAAAATTAAAAGATAAAATTATAAAGTTTAGAATGGATGAGCTTCAGCACAAAAATTTAGCATATGAAAAAGGGGCTACGAAAGATGGTTTGTATTCTGTTATGGATAAAATAATTAAAACTGGCTCTAAAATTGCAATAAATATATCTGAAAAAATTTAAACTTTACGACTCTAACTCAACATCCCAATATAAATAGTCCATCCAACTCTTGTGTAAGTAGTTAGGTGGAAAGTTTTTACCATTTTTATGTAAATCTTCAGTAGATGGTTGATAGGGGAATTGTGAGAGTTTCATGTCTGAATTTTTTAATAATTTTCCACCTTTTTTAACATTACAATCAGAACATGCAGTTACAACATTGTTCCAGTTAGTCTCACCTCCTTTTGATCGAGGCAACAAATGATCAAAAGTTAATTCTTGACCACTACCACAATATTGACAAGAAAACTTATCTCTTAAAAAAACATTAAATCTTGTAAAGCTTGGTTTTGATAAAGGTGCAACATAATTTTTTAAAGCGATAACACTTGGTAATCTCATGTTGAATGAGGGGCTTCTTATAATTCTATCATAATTATTAACAATAATCACTCTATCTAAAAAAACAGACTTAATAGTATCTTGCCAAGACCACAGGGATAGAGGGTAATAGCTTAAAGGTCTATAATCAGCATTTAGAACTAAAGCTTGGCATTGGTCTAACGAAATTTTTTCTTCAAAAAAGTTATTCATTTTTAAAAACTTAACTCAAATATTAAATTATATCAATATTTACTCAAAATTAAATTTTTTTAAAATATAATTTAAAGCTAAACTTGATGCCTCCATTGGAATGTGATGACCGCAATTCTTTAATAAATATGTCTCTACTTTGTTGTTATTTCTTATTAGAAAATCTTTCGCTTCAAGTAAAAACGATGGTGAGACAATTTCGTCTTGATCTCCATGAACTAAGAAAACATCGGTTGAATTTTTTTTTCTTATATTTAAATCATTTTGATTAATGATTTTTCCTGAAAATCCAACTATACAATTAAACTGATCTGAATTTGTAAGTCCAACATTAATAGACATCATGCATCCTTGGCTAAATCCTGATAAACATATTTTATCATTTGTTAATCTAAATTTTTTCTTAACTTCCTCTATAAATTGAATAAGTTTTTTCTCAGCGATTTTTACTTGTTCTAAGATATATTCTGGCTCTTCTCTTGTGAGATCAAACCACTGATATCCTACTGGATTAATGGAACATTTCTCCGGACCGTTAGGGCAACAAAAAATCGTATTTGGTAAGTGTCTTTTCCAATTTAAAGATATCGTACTTATATCTTTGCCATCACCTCCATAACCATGAAGCAATATAATTGCACTTTTGATTTCTTCATTTTTTTCTGGTTTAATGAAGGTAGATTCTAGGCAAAATGTCATACTATATAAATTATGTTTTTTTATTTTTAAAACACCCTACAATACATTTATGATTTCAGGAATATTTGTTAAAATTTTGTCGGCTTTTTTATTGATAGCTGTAGGGGTAGTATTAATTCTTGGAATTGGGACTTTGTTTAAAGGTGGAGAGACAAGCAAAAAATATTCTAATAAATTGATGCAATTACGTGTTCTGTTGCAATTTATAGCAATCATTGCTTTAGTTTCTTTTGCATATTTTTTCAAAAATTAATTGAATGAACTGAGCCATTCAATAAATTTTTCATCCTTAAAATCAATAGAACCCAAAATTCTTGCAAACTCCTTTCCTTCTTTATTAAATAATATAGACGTGGGAATACCCCTTAATGAAAATTTTTTAGCTAAAGTACTTGGGGAGTCAAAATATAATTTTAAGTGTTTAATTTTTAGATTTTTATAAAAATCTCTAGAATTTTGAATACTATCTTTACCAACGTTAATTGGAAATATCTTTAAATTATCTAAATCTTTATGATTTTGTAATAAGTCGAGTGAAGGCATTTCCTCTTTACAAGGGGCACACCAAGTTGCCCAAAAATTAATCAAAATTAATTTTCCCTCAAATTCATTTAATTTCAATGTATTCTTATTTGCATCTAAAAACGTAAAACTATCGTATTTTTTCGGTTCTTTATGAATTACAATGTTATTGATACCAGTGATCTCCTCAGCAAATGAGTTGGTTACTAAAAAAATAAATAATATTAAAAATCTCATGTTAAATAGGTATAATTAATTATCATGGTAAAAAATAAAAACAACCAAGCAATTTGGGGCACCAGAATTCAAAAAAATACCTCTACTCTTTTTCAGAAGGTAGGTAGTTCTATAAATATAGATAGAAGACTTTACGAAGAAGATATTAAAGGTTCAATTGCACATGTTGAAATGCTTTTCAAACAAAAAATTATTTCTTTTAAAATAAAAAATAAAATTGTTTATGGACTCAATAAGATTGAAAAAGAAATTTTAAAAAAAAAATTTGAGTTTAATAAAAAATATGAAGATATTCATATGAATATAGAAAAGAGACTTTTTCAAATAATAGGAGATGATGCAGGATATATTCATACCGCAAGATCTAGAAATGATCAGGTTATAACCGATCTTAAAATTTGGATGAAGTCAGCAACGGTTGAGATTAATAAAAACCTAGAAAAAATTATCAAAACCATACTTAAAGCGGCAGAAAAAAATATCGACACTATCATGCCAGGATTTACTCACCTTAAGAATGCTCAGCCAATATCTCTTGGACATTATTTGATGGCTTATGTAGAAATGTTTATCAGAGACAAAAAAAGATTTACAAATAATTTAGATAATCTTAATGAAAATCCTTTGGGTGCTGCTGCATTAACGGGAACATCATTTAATATTGATAGAAACTATACTACAAAAAAATTAGGTTTTAAAAGTCCTACAAACAACTCAATTGATACTGTATCAGATAGGGATTTTGTTTTAGATTTTTTATATAGTTCATCTGTTTGCTCAATGCATTTATCTAGAATATCAGAAGAATTAATCATATGGAACTCAGACGGTTTTAATCTTATAAATTTATCAGATAAGATTGTAACTGGGTCTTCAATAATGCCTCAAAAAAAAAATCCAGACTTACTAGAATATTTAAGAGGTAAAACTGGATTTGCTTATGGAAATTTATTTTCAATGTTAACAATATTGAAAGGATTGCCTCTCTCTTATTTTAAGGATCTTCAAGATGACAAAGAAATAATTTTTAAATCGTTTGATACACTAATTGAATGTCTAAAAATATTTAATGAAATTTTACTAAATTTTACCCCTAACAAAAAAAAGATGTTAGAACTTGCAAATTCTGGCTATATAACTGCTACCGATTTAGCTGATTATTTAGTTAAGAATCACTCAATTACATTTAGGGAAGCATACAAAAAAACTTCAATAATAGTTAATTTTGCTGAAAAAAATAAAAAAAAATTAAGTGATTTAACAATTCATGAATTGAAAAAAATTGAACCAAAACTTACATCTGAAGTTTTAGATGTTTTTAATATCAAAAATTCTGTAAATTCAAAAAAATCTTATGGGGGAACTGCTTTTGAAAATATAAAAAAGATGATAGTTAAATACAAGAAACAGTTATGAATAAAAAAATATATGTAATTCTTTTAGTATGTGTAATGATTATATCATGTGGAAAAAAAGGTGATCCTGTATATAAAGAAAAAAAATCTGAATTGTCTAATATTCAATTTAAAATAATTTAATGAAATATAAAAAAAAAGAATTTTTAATAGACAGTTTTAAAGCTAAATCGCTTGCAGACAGATTTACTACCCCGATTTACTGTTACTCTTTTAATAAAATAAGAGAAAATATTAATACTTTCAAAAAAAAATTTAAAAAAATTAAACCACTTATTTGCTTTGCGGTCAAAGCCAACCCTAATAAAATATTACTGAATGAAATAGGAAAATTGGGACTTGGAGCTGATGTAGTATCCTTGGGGGAATTAGTTAGAGCAATAAAATCAGGGATAAAACCAAATAAAATTGTTTTTTCAGGTGTCGGAAAAACAACTGATGAACTTACATTTGCAATTAATAAAAAAATATTATTAATAAACACTGAATCTCCAAGTGAAATAAAAGAAATAGAAAAAATAGCAAAAAGGAAAAAAATAATTGCAAATATTGGAATTAGATTAAACCCTAATACTGATGCTAAAACTTTAAGTCAAATATCAACAGGTAAAAAAGAAAATAAATTTGGAGTAACAGAAAAAATTTTTTTAGAATTAGTTAAATATTCGAAAGAATCAAAAAATTTAAATTTGAAATGTGTGAGTGTTCATATTGGCAGTCAAATCCTAGACCACAAACCTTTTGAAAAAATGCTCAAAGTTTTAAGTAGAATTATAAATAAAACGAATACTAATTTTGAATATGTTGACTTGGGTGGGGGAATGGGAATTAATTATGATAATAATTCAAAAAAATTAAATTTAAATAAGTATTCCTCAAGCATAAATAAATTTATAAAAAGACATAAATCCAAAATTATATTTGAACCTGGAAGATCAATAGTTGGAAATTCTGGAGTTTTAATTACAAAAATAATTTATATAAAAGAAAGCCATAAAAAAGATTTTATAATACTAGATGCAGCAATGAATGATTTGATAAGACCTGCTTTATATAATGCAAGACACCGAATTATCCCTGCTATTAAAAATAATAAAAAATCAAAAAAAATTTATGAATTTGTTGGTCCAATATGTGAAACTACTGACAAATTTTCTTCAATTAAAAAATATCAAAAACTTAACGAAAAAGATATCATTTTAATTTGTGATGTAGGTGCTTATGGAATGTCTTTAAGCTCAAACTATAATCTAAGGCCAAAAGCTTTAGAACTAATGATTAAAGATTCAAAAATCAAAATTATAAAAAAAAGGCAAATTTTAAAAGATTTAATTTAAGTTTTTAAATGGTACGAAGCTTTTTATTTTCATTTATCTTTTTTTCTGGAATAATTTTAATTTCAATAATATTTCTTCCAGCACTTTTTTTACCACAAAAAATTGTAATTTATGGAGGTAGATTGATGGGTTATTGGTGTAAATTTTGTCTTGAATTTTTACTTTCCACTAAAATTTTAATAAAAGGAAAAGAAAACATTATCAAAGATAAAAAATTTTTTATTGCTTCTTCACATCAATCGATGTTTGAAACTTTTTTTTTACAAACTATTTTCAACTCACCTGTTTTTATACTAAAGAAAGAATTATTATTAATTCCAATCTTTGGATGGTATTTAAATAAGATTGGATCAATTTCCATAGATAGAAAAAAAACAACAAAAGATAATTTAAGTTTTTTTCATAATATATCTAAAATAATTAATACTACGAACAGACCAATTATAATATTTCCACAAGCAACAAGAGTTTTACCATCAGAAAAACCACCCTTTAAAAAAGGTGCATCAAAAATTTACGAAGAATTAAAGATATCTTGCCAACCAATTGCTATTAACTCTGGGTTTGTTTGGCCTAAGAACGGAAAAAAAAATACTAATAAAATTATAACGATATCAATTTTAGAAAAAATTGAACCAGGATTAAAAAAAGATTTGTTTTTAAAGAATATTGAAAATAAGATTTATTCTGAATTAGATATTTTGGACTAACCTTTCATTGGCATAACCACAAAAATACTATCAAAATCTGCTGGATCTTTTATTAAAGCAGGTGATCCTGTGTCATTTAAAAAAATTTCAATATGATCCCCTTCTAATTGAGACGCGATATCAATTAAGTACTTTGAATTAAAACTTATCTCTAGTTCATGATCAAATTTTACATCTAAATTTTCATTCCCGTCACCACTATTTGTGTTATTCACAGATAGATTAAGAAGATTTTTTTTTAGACTAAATTTAACACCATCTTTTTTATCCAATGAAACTGATGCTACTCTATCAACCGAATCTAAAAATAATTTAAGCCCCGTTTCAAGTTTTTTTTGATTATTTTTTGGAATAACTTGAATATAATTTGGGAATTTTCCATCGATTAGTTTAGAAATTAAAATACTATTTTTGAGTTCGAACTTAATCTTTGATTTAATATTAGAAATTTTTACAACCCCATCATAATTATCTAATAAAGTACATAACTGAAAAATAGTTTTTTTAGGAAGAATGATTGGTTCAAAATTTATTTTATTTTCAAGTTTGATTTTTGAAATAGACATTCTATGACTATCTGTTGCTACTGCTGTTAAATAAATCTTATCCTCTACTTCTGTTTGATGTAAAAAGATACCACTCAAATAATGTCTTGTTTCATCATTTGAAACTGAAAACTTACATTTATTAAGAAGCTTTAATAGATGTTTTGAATTAATAGAAAACTCATTATCATTAAAATTTTCATCGGTTAAGGGAAACTCTGATGCACTAATACAATTTAAATTAAAAACAGATTTTTCTGACTCTACCTGGAGTTTACTTTCGTTTGAAAGTGAAATATTTATTTTTTTACCAGACTTAAGTTTCCTAATAATATCGTGCATTATAGATGAGGTGGTTGTTGTCTTTCCACTTTCAATAATTTCAACATTATTAATTTGATGAATGAATATTAGATCTAGATCAGTAGCAGTTAATGTTAACTTTGAGTCGTTAGCATTCAACAGAATGTTTGAAAGTATTGGAAGTGTACTTCTTTTTTCGATAACTCCTTGGCAATAATTTAGTGCTTCCTGGAGGTCTTGTTGATTAATATCTAACTTCATTTTAATTATTATATAAAATTTGATTTTTAAGTTTGTTGATATTCTGGACCATTTCTGGGTCTTTTTCTTTTAATTTTTCAATCGTTTTTACCGAATGGATGATGGTTGTGTGATCTCTATTGGAGAATTCTCTTCCTATTTCTGGCAAAGATTTTGATGTTAATATTTTAGTTAAATATATAGCTGTCTGTCTTGGTCTAACTAGATATCGAGATCTTCTTGAGGATAACATCTCATTTTTACTAATTTTAAAAAATTTACAAACTATTGTTTGTATCAAATCAATTGTAACTTTATTTTCAGTTAGATTTAATAAATCCTTAAGTATAATTTTAATTTCTGATAAGTTTGGTGTTTTTCGGTAAATTCTTGAAAAAGATACAATTCTATTTATTGCTCCTAGTAATTCTCGAATATTTCCTGTTATCTCATTAGATAAAAAATCTTGAACCTCAGTCGAAAAATCAATTTCTTTGGAGCTGAAATTGCTTATTTCAAAAATTTTCTTTTTGATAATTTCCTTTCTTAGTTGGCTATCTGGATTTTGTATATCGACTACTAAGCCACCCGCAAATCTTGACTTTATTCTTTCTTGAATTCTAGATAGTTTATTGGGTGCTCTATCAGCAGAAACTATAATTTGAGATCCTTTGTCTAATAAAGCATTAAAGGTATGAAAAAACTCCTCTTGCATAGCTTCTTTGCCGTTCATAAACTGTATATCATCAATTAATAAAATTTCTGTATTTCTAAATTGATCTTTAAACTTAACCATTTCATTTGATTTAATTGATTTGACAAATTGATACATAAATCGTTCAGCAGAAATAAACATTATCTTGTTTTTCTTTTTTAGTTCATATCCAATAGCATTTAAAAGATGTGTTTTTCCCATTCCTACACCACCATAGATATAGAGTGGATTATAATGTGCAGTACTCTCTGAAACTTTTAAGGAAGCTTCATAAGCAAGTTTATTACTTGTTCCTATTATAAAATTATTGAATCTCTTGTTCGGATCAACACGGTTATATTGAAGAAAAGAATCTTTGATAAAAGAAATATTTTCGTCATTGTTAGTCGATTTGAAATTATCATTTGTATTATTATTATTTATGAACTCTTCAATTTTAAATTCAATTCTAGAAATTTCTTTATTTTGAGATTTTATTATTTGTAAAATTTGGTCAAGATATCTAGAAGTTATCCAATCACGGATAAATCTTGTTGGAACAGAAAGAAGTACATAATCATTAAATTGATCAACAAAATTAATTTTTTTTAACCAACTTTCATATACATCAGGTCCAAGTTTGTTTTTCATTTCTATTTGAATAGTCTTCCAATCAACTTGGCGAGAAACTTCGTTGTTGGTATTTTTGGTATTTAAATGTTTATTCATAATTTTTTTAAGGAAGAATCTCAGTTAGATCTAATTAAGATTTATTGCAAGAAATTATTATTAAAAAACAAAAAAAAATAAAATCTAAGATTGAAAAAGAATTTCTCTTTTGGAAAATAAGTTTTGACAAAAAAAAATATTTTTAAATTATTTAATTATTATTTATAATAACTTTGTTTACTAAATCTAAATATAGTCTAAATTAATTTAAAAAAAATATATGTTGTGGAATGTCTTCAGGTTGTATTATCAATATCAACCTACAGTAAATGTTAAAGAGCTGAAATCTTTTTTGTAATCCTAGATAAATTTCTAGAAGCGTTTTGCTTTTTAATAATTTTAGTTTTAGCTATCCTCATTAATTCTGAATTCAACTTAGGTAAGAAATTTAAGGCTTCTTTTTTTTTCTTGTTTTCAATCAATGCGTTCATTTTTTTTAAAGCATTTTTATATCTACTTTTACGAGCCTTATTAACAGTTGTCTGTTTAGCTATTCTCCTAATTCTCTTAATTGCTGATTTTGTATTAGCCATTGTTCGCAGGGGTATAACTTGAGAATTTATTTCGGTCAATCAAATAATGAGTTATTTTTGACATAAATTACAAAAAAAAGTTGACCTATTTAAAATTACTTTTTTTTTAATTGTTCCACGACAAATCGATCTTTTGCATTTTAATCCTTCTCTATCATAAACTTTTAAATCTTTTTGGAAAGTTCCTGCTTTACCAGATATATTCTTAAAATCCCTGATACTTGATCCACCTTTTTTAATTGAATGTAAAAGAATTTTTTTAGAATTAACTAAAACTTTTTTACATTCATTTATTGATAATGAGTATCCAATTCTATTAGGTCTTATCTTGCTCAAAAATAATATTTCACTTGCGTATATATTTCCAATTCCTGATACAAAATTTTGATCAAGTAAAATACTTTTAATGTTTTTTTTTTTTCTTTTAAGAAAATTAATTATATATTTTAAATTAAAGGTTAAATGGAATGGTTCTGGTCCTAAATGAAGAAATCTTTTTTTTAATAAAATGGAATTTTTAATAATTTGAAAAAAACCAAATCTTCTAGGATCATTATATATCATTCTCAAGTTTTCAAAAATAATTTCAACATGGTTATGTTTTTTTGGTAAAATTGGATAACTATAGAAACTAGTATTAGTAACAATTTGTTTTTTTTTATCATCAATTAAATGAATTGTGCCCGACATACCAAGATGTATTAAACAATAACTTTTATTTGATAAATGCAAAATTAGATATTTGGAAAATCTATCTACTTTAGTAATTTTTTGATTTTTTAATAATGATGCAAAATTTATTGGAATTTTTAATCTTAAATTTCTATTTCTTATTATAACTTTTTTGACCTTTTTTTGACTAATCTTTTTGTCTAGTGACTGTCTGACTACTTCTACTTCTGGTAATTCTGGCATTTAATACTATATTCAATATATAATTTAATTTATGCAACAATATTTACAAAATAAAAAAGGATTAGTACAAAATGTTTTTGATCAAGTTTATGATCAATATGACTTAATGAACGATTTTATGTCATTAGGTATCCATCGAATATGGAAGAAAAATCTTGTTAATATGATGAATCCTTCCTCTAACCAAAACTTAATAGATGTGGCATGTGGAACTGGGGACATAGCTAAAATATTTTTAAATCTTGTAAATTCAAAAGCTCAAATAACATGTGTTGATCCAAATAAAGGAATGATTAAAAAAGGCAAAGAAAAATTGAATAAATTCAAAAATTTGAAATGGCTTGTTGCACCAGCTGAAAAACTTCCAATACGTGCTAATTCTTTTAATTTTTATACAATAAGCTTTGGTTTAAGAAATACTAAAAATTTAGACAAAACTTTGGCTGAAGCTTATCGAGTTTTAAAACCAGGTGGCCGTTTTTTATGTTTAGAATTTTCAAAAATACAAAACTCGGGATTGGATTTATTTTATAAAACTTATTCAAAACTTATTCCTCACTTGGGCAAGTTATTTGTTGGAAATAAAGAACCTTATGAATATCTTGTAAAAAGTATAGATGAATTTATTAATCAAGATGAGTTAATTGAAATAATGAAAAAAAACAATTTTAAAGATTGTATTTTTAGAAATTTATCTGGAGGGATAGTTTCTATACATAGTGGTTGGAAAATCTAATGATAAAAAAATTCATTATTTTATTTAAGCTAGGTAGAAAAGTCGCAAAATCAGACATAATCAGTATAATTTCAAAATTTCAAGAGCCTCCTTTAGGTATAAAAATTCTATTCAGAATTTTGTCATTTTCTTTTACAAAAAAAGAGCAGGCTAATTTAAATATGAATGAAGGTGATCGGCTATCAAGTTCTCTAGAGTCAATGGGAACAACCTTTATTAAGCTTGGACAATTTTTAGCAACTAGACCTGACATTATTGGTGATGAATTATCAAAAAAATTAGAAAATCTTCAAGATAAATTACCTCCTTTTTCATTATCCGAAGCTAAGAAGATTATGGAAAACGACCTAGGTAAAAGTACTTATGACTCGATAATTGATTTAAGTGAACCAGTTGCTGCAGCCTCAATAGCTCAAGTACACAAAGCACAAATTAATGATAATGGAACTATAAAAGATGTGGCTATAAAAATTTTAAGACCAAATAT
>MDTG01247308.1_pt1 | contig 13717 bp, 9 predicted proteins | sample 811421 | NCBI WGS metagenome assembly MDTG01 (sample SAMN05326645, study PRJNA326480) | marine metagenome | isolation source: seawater | place: Pacific Ocean: South East | collected 2011 | reverse complement strand
CAAATGGTGCCCAGAAGAGGACTCGAACCTCCACGCCCTTGCGAGCGCCGCCACCTGAAGACGGTGCGTCTACCAATTCCGCCATCTGGGCACCGGAGCAGGTTGATCGCCAAAGTCCACCTGCAGGTAGGAGCGCGCGGATAGCGATCCTTGATGCCGCCTGTCAACAAGATTACCGCCTTTATTGGTAAATGGTCGTGTCGGCTTTGGGCGGGCTGGAATTCGCCTTCACGAGTGACCGAACAAGTCTGGCGGGGAAGACAGCTCAACCAAGTCACTTCTTTCCAAATGATCGATGAGCAGGTCTGCAGTCGTGCGTTTTCTCAGCCAAAGGAAGCCGCCTGTATGGCTGCTTGCGGCGCATCTGCAGTGTGGCCTCCTGAAAGCAGCCCTGACCGCAGATCAAGAACCGCTGCTTCGCGCTGCTGCTTTCCGGGTGTTGCACCGAGAAGAGCAGCATCAGCCTCCTTGCTGGCCGAGTCGAAGGGAGCATGGAACGCGCCAATATCTGCGGCATTGGCGACCGGGCAAGCAGGCTCGTAGAGAATAGCGGCCGATCCAATCAGGCAGGACACGGCTTGCTTCAAAGGTTTGAGGATCTCACTTTTCGTCCGCTTGATATCGACCTGCGCACAATGACAAGGGCGGGATGACAGGGGCGGGTCGTTGTTCTCTCCCCTCACTCCACGAGTGGCGTGGAAGGGAACGAGATCTTTTCCGCGACAAAGCGAAAGCACTCTCCACTGGAAAGGTGTTTGCTTCTCCAAAAACGAAATTTCGTTGGTTGCCGGGAAGTCTTGGCTCGCCTTGTTGCCGGAGCAGTCATGATGGGACCACAGCTTCAAGACCCGTAATCGCACCGTCTTCCCTGAAATTGTTGGCGCCCTGCACCTGCCTGCGAGACCCGTCGCAGGATACATTCTCACTCGCCGGGTCGTGCTGGCGGGCGTTTTGCCCATTGCGGGCCGTCAGGAATCGATCTCCACCGTGTCGGCCAGCGGATCGTAGCGCACGGTCAGCCCCTTGGCGCGAAGGCGGTCAAATGCGATAAGCTCTGCGCCGTTATCGATACGCGCGTAAAGATCGGCCGGAAGTACGTGGCTAAGTTCGCTGTTGGAAAGGTGGAGGCGCGACTGCGGATCGATAGAAAGCATTACCTCTCCCATCGGTTTTCCATTCAGCCGGATCGGCGTAGCCACTTCGACCATGTCCCGCGCGGATGGCGCGGAGCCCAGGTCGAAATTAACAGCCATAACTTCTCTGCCGTTGGCAAGTGTCGCAGCCGGAGCTTCGGCAACGAACGACTGCATGGCCAGATCGAGCGCGTTGCGTCGTGATGAAGCGGGCGACACGCCTCCCTCATCCGCCAACGCCAGTTGTTCGGTTTCAACTTCGGGCAACGGCGGATCTTCGCTGGCGTCCGGCAACGAAGAAGCGATGTTCACAAGTTCCGGAGGAGTCATGGACAAAACCACCCGCTGCACATATTCGGGGACCGAAGAGGCAGGCTGTCCCGCCAGGTGTAGCGAAGCTGCGGTGCCGACGAATAGTCCGAACACCCCTGCGCAAACGCAGGCGAGACCGATCAGCCCGCGCGATAGAATGCCTTTATTGCTGCCATGAGTCATTGGCTGAACTTCCCCTGTTCAGGCTGCATGTAAAGCATTTCGGCCTGATTCGGACAAGCATTTGCCACCCGGTAAATAGATAATGCACTGTATTGGCGCAATAATTTACAGGTTACCCGGCCGGTAACCATGCCCAAGTACGCGGTCTTAGCGAAATGCCCGCCATCAAGTGGGCATGTCCAAACGCCAGACATATCGTTTCCGGAAAGCCGCGAAGAGCGCAAGACTTGTAGCAACGGGCTGCATTTCAGCTTGCGTGCTGCCGGCCGCGGCACAGGCGCTGGCCATTCCTGATCCGCAAGAGATGGAGGTTGAGCTAGCTATCTCTTGCCCTGCCCGCCCCTTCGAACCCGCTGTTTCCGCCCGTCCTGCCAGTCCACTTGAACTGACGAAGTCGGCGGCAATTCTGGGCGGTCAGACCAGCGCGCTGGACCGGATTCGCCAGCAGCAGACGCAGCTCGTGCCTGAACCGGCGGCTGAAGTGCAGCTGGCCTCTGTTTCGCAAGTGCCTGTGTCATTCGCGAATTCCTGTTTGGCGGTAACGTCGCAGGCTCCTGCCCCTGCTCTCGCAGCGGCGCCAGCCGAAACCGCCAGCCGGTCCGGCGAGTTTCTCGGCACCGCCCGCGTCAGCATCGGTATCACGCCTTTCAACGACGACTGGGAGCGTGTGTCCTCGCGCGCGCTGGGACAAGATCGTGTCGCCCGCCTGATGGGAGAACGGTCGCAGCCCGGTCTTGAAACTCTTGCTTCGGTCAATCGCTGGGCAAATCGGCAGGTCGAATACGCCGATGACATCACCACCTATGGCGCCCGCGACTATTGGGCGACGGCAGCAGAAACGCTGAGGCTGGGGCGCGGTGATTGCGAGGACTACGCGATCCTGAAATATCAGATGCTGGCGGCTCTCGGCTTTGATCGCAGTCGCATGTACCTGACGCTGGCCCGCGACCTGGTTCGTAACGCCGATCACGCTGTGCTGATTGTCGAGGTGGCCGGCCGTCATTACCTGCTGGATAATGCAACGGACGTGCTGCTGCCCGCCAATATCGGCTACGATTACCGCCCGACGATGAGCTTCAACAGCGAATCCGCCTGGTTGCATGGATACAACCGCAGCCCGTTGCGCGACTACAGCCGCACGCAGATATCCTATCTTTCGGACAATGCGGTATCAAGCGCCCGGGTAACCGGCTTGAGCAGATAAGCCAGAATAGACTTGGCGCCAGTGATGATTTCCACGTCGGTTATCATCCCCGGCACGATCGGAAATTCCTGCCCGTCTTTCTCGATAAAGCTGCTGTCGGTTTCAATCAGCACACGGTAATAGGCTTCACGTTCGACTTCGTCATAGATGCTGTCTGCAGACACTTCCACGACACTGCCTGACAGGCCACCATAAGTGGCAAAGTCATAGGCCGTCACCTTGACATTGGCCGGGTCGCCCACAGCCACAAAGCCGATATCCCGCGGACTGACGCGCGCCTCCACCAGCAGACGATCGCCAATCGGAACGACTTGCATGATCGTCTGGCCGGCACTCACGAAACCGCCTTCGGTGGTTACCTGCAGGTTGTTGACGATGCCGGTTGTGGGAGAGCGCAATTCGTTGCGGTCACGCCTGGCGGACGCACCGCGAATACTCTCCTCATTCACTGCGATCCGCGTTTCGACCTCGCTGCGTTCGTTCAACGCCTGTTGACGGAAGTCCAATCGGGAAGCCTGCAGGTCTGCCTCGGCCTCACGGATAGAGGCAGATGCACGGGCAGTAGCCTGGCGGGCCGCAGACAGGCGGCCACGTTCAGTCACCAGCTCCCGGCGAGCGGCCAGCAGATCGGTTTGCGGGACGATGCCTTGTGCTGCAAGCGGCTCAAGCATGGTCACCTGTTCCTGCGCCAGCGTAACGCTTTCAGCTAGCGATGCCGCCGTGGCTTCCGCTTCGCGCAGGTCTCGGCGGCGCTGTTCGATTGCGGCGGACAGTGCCGCCTGCCTGCTGCGCGCCGTGGCAAGCCGGGCTTGCTGCAGGCGTGCTTCCTCAGCGCAGACGGAACCAGGTTCGCAGCCCATTGCCGAACCGGCAGCCTCGCCCTCAAGCCGCTCCGCACGGGCTGAAAGGCGCGCGTTCTCCGCCTCAAGCTGACCGAGCTCGGATGCGGCCGTGCTGTCATCAAGACGCACCAGCACCTGCCCTTCCTCGACCCGCTCCCCACTGCGAACAAGGATATCAGCGACGACGGATGGCTCTGCCGGCTGCACAAGCTGTGCCTGGCTTGAGGGTATGACACGCCCCTGCCCGCGGGTGATTTCATCGACCTGGGCGAGACTCGCCCATGCAAGCAGCAGGAACATCGTCAGCGCGCAAACAGCGATCAGCTTGCGATTCGCATCCCAACTGGCGAACCGTTCGGCAAGAGTCATTACTCGCTGCTCCCGCTGTGCTGGGCCGATTGCGCCGCACCTGCTTGCCCGTCAAGCGCAGCGCGATAACCGCTGCTGGCCGTCACAGGATCCGGAATGGACAGCCGCCATGTGGTTGACGTGTCCAGTCGACCGCCGACGTCGTTTTCCGCCCGCCTGTCAGTCGGATCCCGTTCCGCAACTGACAGTTGCGCCAGTGAATGTTCCTCGCCCAAGCTGTCTGACGCTGCCAGGGCGTGCCGGTCCGGGTCGAACGCGGGCTTGAATTCACGGCCGCCCCAGCGCGCCGTAAAATTGGCAGAGCGTCCTGCATAACCGGGAAGGCTGTAGAAAATATGGCGCCCTTCCACGCGCACCTTGTCGAGGCGATAGGCCCAGTAGGGCACGACGTAATCGGCGTGATAGTGGGTGGCAGTGCCCACTTGCTCGTCGACAAATCCACCCAGAGCGGCTGCTGCGACGTCGCGCGATTGCCGCCAGAGGCCGGGCAACGGACGCCGCGCCAAAGACCCATCGCAGGTATAGCTGAACTGGCATACCGGGTCGGCATATCCCTGATAAACCACACCACAGACCGTGGACGGATAGGCTGGATGCGCAACGCGGTTCAGGATGACTTGAGCAACACCCTGCTTGCCTGCCACGCTCTCGTTCGCCGCTTCGTAGTAAATTGCTTCAGTCAGGCAATTGAGAGCGGTTGCGTAGCTGGCGGAGCCTGACTTGATACTGCGGAACGGAGCCATCCGGTCCTGCCGCAGTTTTGCCAGCGGAATTCCCGCGTTTCTTGCTTGAGCGGTCAGCGGTTCGTCATCCAGCAGTGCTTCACCCTGGACGGTGAACGCCTCCAGTTCCTTCGCGAAGGTTGCGGAATTGATAGACGCGGACAGCGCCTCGCTATTGGTGTCGCGGGCAGAGCCAGAATCTATGCTGGGCGCCGACAGGAAGACAAGCGCCGCGCTTGCGATTAGCAACCGGAAAAGGTTGGAAGGCAACTGGGCCAGGTGCGGGAAGATGGCTGCTCTCGTCACGTCATGCCGTCTTTCCGGACAGGTCACGCAGGATTTCTGCCTTCGGTCCATCGGCCACGATCCGGCCGTTGTTCATCACGATAATCCGGTCGCAAATGTCGAACAGTGCCGGGCGATGCGTTGCCACCACCAGCGACTGCTCCTTGCCCAATGTTTCGCGCAGACGTTCAACCAGGCGGGCTTCGGTATTTGCGTCCATCGCTCCGGTAGGTTCATCGAGGAAAAGCAATTCGAATGGCGAAATGAATGCGCGTGAAAGCGCAAGGAAAGCCCTTTGCCCACCGGACAGGCGGCGGCCCTGCTCGCCCACTTCGCGGTCGAAACCTGCTGCATCGCGGGCAAGGAACTGGTCGGCGCCGCTCTTCGCCAGTGCGGCGATCACATCCTGATCAGATGCGCCCGGTGCACCCAGCGCAATATTCTCGCGCACACTGCCGGTAAACAGATTGGCATCCTGCCCCACAAAGCGGAAAGCGCGGCGCAACTCCGAAGGACGGAACTGGCGACTGTCGATCCCCTCAATCGTCATGGCGCCGTCCGTCGGCGGGTAAAGCCCACACATGACGCGGCCCAGCGTCGACTTGCCCGATGCCACGCGGCCAACGATCGCGATACGCTCTCCCGGCGTGATAGTAAGGTTTATGCCATCCAGCGCATTCACCGGGCTATCCGGGTAGGCAAACGAAAGATTTTCCAGCTCGACGCGATAGCCGCCCGATTGCGCAGAAGGCAGCGACATACTGCCAGCCTTGCGCTCGTCCTCGGCTTCAAAAAGCTGCTCGATCGAGTCGAGCGCTTCGCGCGCCTGCCGTCCCCGCGTCAGCAGGAAAGCAATCTGGCCTGCCGGCGCCAGCGAGCGCGAAGCCAGCATAACGATGGCGATAATAGCGCCCATAGTGATTTCGCCCGCAGCGAAAAGGTAATAACCGCCCACCACCAGCGATACGCTGGAAATCTGCTGGAACGAGGATGCGAGAGAAATCGCGGTCGAGGATATCCGGCGCAGACGCAGCTGCGAATTGCTGCCGACCTGGGCCAGCGATTGCCACTTGCCAAGCAGGCGTCGCTCACCCGATACGCTCTTCAGTGTTTCCATGCCGGCAATGGATTCCACCAGCACCGTTTGCTGCAGGCCCATGTCCGCCTGAGCATCGCGCGCTGCCTCTGTAACCTTGCGTTGCAGCACCAGCCCGGCGATGGCCATCAGGATCATCGCCACGACAGGCACCAGGGCCAGCCATTTGGCGATGTAGGCAATCACCGCGATAAACAGCACGAGAAAGGCAAGGTCCACCATCAGCACGATCGTGGTCGAAGCGAAGAAATCGCGTACCAGCGCGTATTCCCCGACGCGCGCCGCAAGCGCCCCAGTGCTTCCCTGACGACCGCTCATCGGAGTTGAAAGCACGCGCGAAAACAGCTTCTGAGACAGGCGCAAATCCAGCTTGCGCCCAATCTGATCGACCACGTTCGTGCGCGCCGTTCGCAACGAGAACTCCAGCGCGAAAGCCAGCAGGACGCCGGACGCCAGCACCCACAGCGACGCTTCCGCGCGATTGGGGATGACGCGGTCGTAAACGTTCATCGAGAAGATCGGCAGCGAAAGCGCCAACGAATTGATCAGCAGCGAAGCGACCAGCACAGGCCTGAATGCCCGGCGTTCCTTGCGCAGTTCGGACCAGAACCAGTGATGCCGTGCCTTGGCGTGCCAGGGGGCATCCTGCTCTCGCATGCGATCGGGATTGGCGATGACGGTGACGAGTTCACCAGCATAGTCGTTTTCAACTTCGGCCAGTGGTTTCCAGACAGGCTCCTGCGCACCTGACGGAAAAACCAGCACGTCGGAGCCGTTGAGCTCCAGCACCGGCAGCGCGACATCCCCCTCCATCCGGGCGATGCCCGGATAGGCTTCGGGCGAGCGGGGAAGCTTCTTCCCCGTCTCGATATCGTGGTTCATCCCGGCCAGGTCCAGCGCGGCCTGAACCTGGTGGAAAGGCAGTAGCCCGGCTTCGTTTCGCGGCAGCGAATCGAACTGCGCTTTCGGATCGGGCAGGCCAAAATGCGCGGCGAGGCGCGTCATGGCCAGAATCAGGGAATCGTGTTCGACTGATCCGGAAAAGTCACCTGCCTGATACACCCTTACAGTCTCCCGGGTGTCGCAATCCGCTACCGCGGGTCGCGACGCCTCTGCAATTCTGCAGGCACCGAGGGACCGAAATCGAACCGCTCGCGCTCGGTCATTCCGGCACCTGCGCCAGGGGCCACATTAAGCGCATCAAGGAACTGATTCGTTGCCGCTAATACTTGATATTGTGCAAACTGCTCCGAAAAACGTGACGTTTCGCGGCGGACCTGGGTGTTGAAGCGGGTGTTCTGCGCATCAAGCACGTCAAGCAGCGAGCGGCGGCCGATGTTGAACTGGCTGCGGTAGGAAAGCAGCAGATCGTCGCTGACCTGCGACTGTCTTTCCAGAGCCGAACCGACTGTGCGTTGCGTATTCATGGCAGTCCAGGCGTTGGATACGTCTTCCTCGGCCTCTCGCACGCGGTCATGCAGGCGATAGCGTGCCTCGCTCGCGCGGCGAACCATTTCCTGCACCTGAGCAGCGCGGCGGCCACCATCGAACAACTGCCAGCGCACATAGACACGGCCCTGCACGTCGTTGGTCTCGCCCTGAAAGCCGTCAATGTCTTCGCCGATGCGGCCGGTCACATCGACACCGATTTCCGGAGCCAGTTCACCCTGAGCGGACATAACAAGGGCATTGGCCGCATCGACATCTGCCTGCGCCTCTCGCACGAGCGGGTTGGCCGTACGCGCCATGCCGATTGCCGCGTCCTCGGTCGCAGGAAGGCGTTCCATCATGGCCGGGGGCAGGTTGACCCGGGTAATGTCCAGTCCGGTAAGCCTCCGCAAGGATGTGCGCGCATTCTGCAGATCTTCTTCAGCCTCGGCATGCAGCACCATGGCCGCCTGCAGGCGCTCTTCTGCCTGCTGCAGGTCAGCAACGCTGATGGAGCCCTGGTCCACGCCTTCCGACAAACTGGAAGTCATCTGCTGGTGGAAAACGACATTGTCCGTGGCAGCGGCAACAATCCGTTCCTGCAGCAGGATGTTGAGGTATTGCCGCGCTACCTGCAGGGCGATAAATTCTGAACGTTCCACCACACGCAGGGATGCACCGTCAACGCGTGCGGCCTGACGCAGCAATTCACCGCGCCGACGCCCGAAATCCACGATGGTCCAGTCGGCCCTCACCTGCGCCTCTAGCGGGTAGAGCCAGTCATCGGCGATGTTCAGCGCACGCCGGGTATTGTTTTCCAGCCTGCGCGCACCGGCGGACGCTTCCACGTCGATCGTGGGAAAATACAGCGATTGCGCCTGTTCGCGCTCAAACTGGATAGCCTCGGTGTTCATCTGCGCCTGAATGATTTCAGGGTTGGATGAGATTGCCGTCTCGATAGCATCACGCATGGAGATGGCTCCGCCATCGCTCTGCGCCATTGCAGCGGGAGAGCAGGTCGTGAGAGCTACGGCGATTACAATTTTGCCAAAAGCGTTCATCTTCTAATCCCCTATCACTCTGCCGAAATTTCGACGCGGCGGTTCTGTGGGCTACGCGTTCCATCAGCCAACGGTACGCGCGGTTCGCTTTCGCCCCTTGCGTCCACCTCGATTGAAACGCCAGCGACATTGCGGCTGCGCAAAGCGTCGGCAACGGCGTTCGCACGCTCTTGCGAAAGACCGATGTTGTACTGATCGCTACCGGCCTGGTCAGTATGACCAACGACCGAAAGCGAGCTCCAGCCACACACGGGGATATTTTGCGCGACAGTGTTCAGCGCCTCACTCGCGTCCGGTCGAACCACGGCAGAGTCGAAATCGAAGAAAACCATTCCGGCGATCGCATCGTCGCACTGGTCCGGCCGGCGCGGTGGCGGGGGCGGTGGCGGGATCACGGTTGCCGCAGGAACGGCGGGTTCTTCGTTCATGCGGGCGTAGGCATCGACGCACTTGCTGATGCTCGTCTCGTCCCTGGTTGACGACTTCATGAAGCCCAGCGCGATCGCGCACTGGACCTTGGTTTCCAGCGCCCAGAGATATCGCGGATCATTCGCCGACACGTACCCGTCGTCAAGCGACGCACCAAGACCGGCATCGTAGCGAATCGTCAATTCGTCGACCAAGGCCGAATCGCCAAGTCCCATCAGCTCTGAAGACTCGTCCGACTGCGCGATTGCCGCAGGACTCAAGAAAGCGAGAGCAGCGCCACTCAATACTACGAAAGAGCTAGGTTTAAGCATTCATATTCCCCCAATTTGCCCCTTTAGCCATGCATTAAAGCATGGTCCCCACTCTCGTCCATCGAAACTTCGTTAACGTTGGGCGCAATGGAAAACGCTGACCCGTCGATACTTATTGCCAGGGCATCGGCCAGCTGGGCTGCATCGATGGGCGCGTCATTAACCGGCGTCTCAGCTGCCTCAGGAGCAAAGCGCTCAACCAGTTGGTCAACGGCATTGTCTGCCAGCATGTCGCTCATCGCGTCCTTTATTGTAAGAACATCTGCAGCATCCGGCGTGGGGCCGGTGAACGTGCCGTCGCCTGCCATCAGCAAGGCTTCCATCATCGCCATGTCGACTTCCGCGCCGGTAAAGAACGCCGCGTCAGATACGTCTCCGGTCGACCCGTCATTCAACGTGTAGCTGGCCGTACCATAGACAGTGACATCGCCATCGCCCTCGATCGACTGAATTCCGTCCGATACCAGTTCGATCGACTTGATGCCGGCGTCGCTCAGGCTCACGAATTCGCCCGGATCCGCGACCGCATCCAGGTTGGCATCGTTCCAGATTCCGAACTGCCCGTAGGCCACGTCATTGGCATCCAGCACACCATCGCCATTGCTGTCGTAATCTGCAGCGAGGCCTTCCAGGTCAGTCATGCCATCGCGGGCAAACACGAACTCGGATGCGTCGGTGACCGTGCCGTCCATGTTGGCGTCGAACGCCAGGATAACACTGCCTGCCGCGATCCATGCAGTCTTCACCTTCTCACCGTCGCCGGTGTAATCGTAGGTGATACCTGCATTCATGCTGCTGAATTCATTCCCTCCACCGTCGAGGTCGAGCACCACCGGCGTGATGACAGTTGGCACGAGGCTGGCAAGGTCGGTCAGCACCAGATCGGAAAGCTCGATCAGGGAGTCGTTCGCCGGATTCGGCGTTCCGCCGGCCTGATAGTAGATATAGGTATTACCGCCCGCCACAAAGGCCAGCATGTTAGGTCCGCTGCCCCAGTCATTGGATTGCAGGTAATCGACAGCTGCGGCGAGATCACCTTCCGAATTGAGCGACAATGCTGCCGAGAAGCCGGCTGCGTCGTCGAAAGTAATCATGCCATCGGTGATCGCGTGCGACTTGATCGTTTGCCCGTTCACAGTAAGCGTTGAGTCCACCCCATTGCCCGCCGCCGCGTTGGCTACCACGATGGGAATGCCTTCAACCCGGAGATTATCCACGCCGGGATCGAAATCGATGACCCGGTCATAACCTGACACCTGGCCATTGTTGCCGCTTCCGCTCAGCACAGCCAGCGAATCGCCGTGGATGAAGTAGAAGTTGTCACCGCCGGTGCCACCGAACAGGATATCGGCACCCTGGTGGCCATCGATGTAATCCAGAACACCGGCGCGGCCGATAAGAATGTCGCCTGAGCTTGTACCATCCAGATTGACCTGTCCGGCCTGTTCGCGATTCACTGTGACGAAGGCCACGTCTGAATGGCTTCCGTCCGTTGCGCTGTAGGTAAAGCTTCCGCCAGCACTGCCATCATCAGCGAATGTCACCAGACCACCGGCAAGGCCGACGCTGGAAGCTCCTGTGAAAGAGCTGATGCCGTCGATTGACGTTCCCTCATTGTCATTCGCAAGCAGCCAGGCAGAATCTATCACCAGACTGGCCCCGGCATTGGAAATCACCACGTCGTTGCGGGCGAAATTGCTCGCCTCACCGACAGCCGCAATGTCGATCCGCAGGATCGCCGAGTCGGTGTCGCCGTCGTTGTCGGACACGACATACTGGAAGTTCTCGATCTCCGGCACTGGAGTTAGAGAGGGCTTGTAGGTCCAGCTACCATCGCTGAAGTCGAAATCGAATTCACCGCCGAACGAAGTCGTCACGGTGAACGATGTCCCCGCAATCGGCGCTCCTGCGCTTGGCGTGATCGTATTCACGCCGTCGAACACGTAGGTTACGCCATCGACGTCGATCGAAACCACTGCAATGCCATTTGACGCTGGCGTGTCATTGGCAAGGACGTTGCCGCCGATCGGAGGCGCGACCGTGTTTACCAGCGTATCCACCAGATCATCGAACTGGTCGGCCAGGATCGGCGCACCTTCACCGTCCAGGTCTACATCCTGCAGACGCGCCAGATTGATACCGTTGCCCACACCGATGGCTGTCACGCTGACATTGTTGTCATCGATAAAGGTCTGCCACTGGCTTGCCACGGAATCGAGGAGCGAGTTGCCCCCGGTCCCGGTCTGTTCGTTGGGATTACCGTCGCTGACGAAGAACACCAGATTGTTGGCATCGTTGCCAGGAACGAAATCCGCCATAACCTGCTGCACTGCAGCCGTAAAATCCGTCTGGCCACTAAAGCTGCGGGTGCCGCCGAGCATATTGTTCAGGGAGTCCAGCTGCGCTGCAAATTCCTCGAACGTGGCGAATGTTCCATCCAGCTCCGCCGTTCCCGAGAAAGTCACAAGCGAGACAGATACTGTGCCGGTTGTCGTTTCGAACAATTCGAATGCGGCATCCTTCACGGCGTTAAGCTGCAGGTTAAGTTCGCGATTGTCGACGCTGCCGCTGAAGTCGAGCACGAATGCAGCATTGATATCCTGATCGATCAGGGTCGTGTCAGTCAGGTCATCCTGTGCGTCAGGCGCGTCGTCGAACACGTTGATGGTGAAATCACCGGATACCGGATCGCCATCGTAATCCGTCAACGTCAGGGACACGTCGATGTCGATGTCGACCGAGGTGGAAGTCACCCCGACATCATCAATATTGAGCTTGACGGCCCCGCTTTCCTCGTAGGCATCGATGTAGGCAATCGTCGCACCCGGGGGCGCGTTGAACGTCACCTCTACCAGAGAGTTGGAACCGGAGCCTGTCACCGTGATGAATTCGGTCGAACCGTCCGAATAGTGCGCGACGAAGTGCGTGACATCGCCCGAGGACGTCTTGTCGACTACCAGTGTTGCGAAGTTGGCACTTTGCAGATTGCTTCCGCCGGGCGGCGTGTAGGCCCCGGCACCGTCATAGTCATCCAGTGGTCCGAAATCGAAACGGAGGAATTCGCCTGCATCGAAGTTGTTGTTGCCAAGTCCGAAGCCAGCGGTCGAACCATTGACGCTGGGGTTCTGAACAACGTCGGGAATGGCGCCGGAAAGCCAGTCGCTCAGTTCTCCAGCTGTCAGCAGACCGCCATTTCCAACCGGATCCCAACCCGTGACCAGGCTGATCTCGTCTCCGGTGCTATCCTGCGAAACCAGCACGCTGGAACTCGGCCCAACGCCGTAGGCGCCGTCCGACAGCAGATCGACAACTGTCGTCTCGCCATCAAGCGGCACGATCAGGTCGAAAACATATTCACCGGCAACGCCCGCAGTCGGATCGACCGTGATGGTAAATACCTCAAGGTCGCCCGCATTGAACGTTCCGCTGCTGTCAGCGTCGACATAGGCGGTGAAGACATTGCCCTGCTGGACGCCGGACAATGCCGCACCACCTACGGTAAGGCCAGTCAGGTCCACCGAGATCGTGTCCACCTGTGCGGGCTGATCAGCACCGATCACCTGGTTCAGCGAAACGCCGACCGGCGGCGAGGCCGGGTCGTTGTTGAACAGCCCGTCCGTTGGCGCAAGCGACAGCGGAGAGTCATCGTCGACGGTAATTATCAGTGAACCCGTCGCCGTTACCTTGTCACCATCGCCATCTGTTGCCTCGATGATAGGGCCGAAGTCGATCAGGATATCGTCTTCGGTACCGGCAACTGAATGGTCCAGCGGTGCATACAATGTAAACTGCCAGTCACCATTGCTCTGCAGATCGAGCTGGAAAACAGGATCGCCGCCGGACCCTGCCTTGGCAGAAATGCCGTTAGCTGACACTTCATACGAAAGCGCAACACCGCCAGACTCCAGCGCAAGCCCTTCGAGATAGGTTGTAACCGCAGAGCCGGAATCGTCGGCAAATGTGATGGTCAGCGGCAAATCGGCACTTGGGTTGAAAAGGGCAGCAGCACTGTTTCCATTGCCCGATGTACCGGTTGCAATCGTGGTGGTTGTGCCTGCACCGGTATCGATATCACCTGCACCGCCCTCAATGCCGTCGGGCAGCAACAGATCTTCATCGACCTGGCCCGAAACCGTCACAGCATTGGCCGTCGGCACATCGTCCACGATATCGATCGTGATCGTGCCGCTCACCTGGTTGCCGTTCGCATCGGTCGCGGTGTAGCTGTAGCTCTCCGCTCCCGGCTGCGTCAGCGCACCGTCGTCAGCCGCAGGACTGGTCGAGTACGGGCTCGTCAGCGTGTACGTGTAGCTGCCGTCCGCATTCAGGTTCAGCGTCCCGT
>MDTG01305252.1_pt1 | contig 13718 bp, 11 predicted proteins | sample 811421 | NCBI WGS metagenome assembly MDTG01 (sample SAMN05326645, study PRJNA326480) | marine metagenome | isolation source: seawater | place: Pacific Ocean: South East | collected 2011 | reverse complement strand
AGTCGAATTTCTCCCGCCGTTGAATAAACAGGAACTTATAAAACACTACCAATCCTGCGATCTCATTGTGGACCAATTCGGAATGCCTAAGTTTGGGGTCAACGCCCTCGAAGGTATGGCATGTGGAAAGACGATTCTTCTCTATTTAGACGAAACGTTAGCAAAAAAATGTTATTCTACCCTTCCACCAATAGCCACAGCCAATGGTGAACATGAAATTTATGAGGTGCTACTGAAAATTTGTCATAAAGAAGAGCTTCAATCTACTGGATTAAAGTGCCGCGACTGGGTCTTTTTAAATCATAATGCGCAGATGGTAGCAAAAAAGTTGATTCAGCTATATACTACTAAAACTAAAACTATACCGGAAAGTGATTCCCTCTAAATTGGATCGAAACATAAAAACGCTACAAAAGCTTTTTGCCGAAGACGCAAATGTTTATGACGATAAACGATTCGGATCTGTCTCTGGTAGGCTATATAATGAAGCCCACTATGCCGCATTATCAAAAATGCTTTATTCCGGTGCTAAACTCGAAGACTCATTTCCAAAAAATATTAGAGTGCTGGATGTCGCCATGGGCACAGGAAGATCTTCGGTCAGACTGTCGACAGAGGGTGTTGATATTATTGGTATTGATGTAACAATCGAGATGATGAAAATAGCAAAAAGTAAAACTGTTCCAGGAACAAATTTACATTTGATCCAAGGCAATGCTTTTCAGCTACCTTTTCAACGTGACTCATTCGATGCTGTAATCTGTTGCAGAATGCTTCAAATGATTCCATTAAAAAATTACGGTAACTTCGGAACTGAGGTTTCAAGAGTACTCAGGCCAAATGGAACTTTAATAGTGGAGCTTTGGAATAAATCTTATCAGACAATTCGATGTCTTGGTCGAAAGAAGCCCAATACTTGGGGACTGTCTGATACATTTATAACTCCATCAAAAAGTCAGTATCTATTTGGCGAAAAATATCAGGATTGTGAAATAGCAGGATTGGGATTCCCATTAATTTTCCCTCTTTTGGGTCGTATTTCCGAAACTTTTTCTCTTAACCTTTATTCAAAATTGACCACCAATCCATTGACTAAATCCTGGGGGGAAACTTTTTTTGCGAAATACCGGCATAAGAAATGAATATCTTAATTGTTACACCAGGCATGCACGAACCGTGGGTAGACGGACGTATTACATCGCTTAAAACTTTGGCCGAAGCACTTAAAAAATATGGTACTAATGTTGAGGTCCTCACTACACAAACGCAAGAGACAAAATCAAAAACACTTCAAGAGGATGGAGTTAAATATACTCTATTGCCGGGCGGAAAAATAAAGAATTGGGTCAAGTTATTAAAACATTTTGCAATTACGTGCCAAAGAAGTCAATTCGATGTAATTTTATACCGACCGTTCTCAGGTTTCAATTGGGTCAATAACGTCAGCGTTATAAGCTTACGCTTAATTGCCTTCATTAGAAGAGTTCCTTTTGTTTTATCACTCTGGAGTGGTCCCGCACAATTTCTAAAGGTTCCGTGGATATTCTCGTCTATTTTTATTACATCTCCCAAAGGTGAACATAAAAATATCCGTAGTATCGCCCCAATAATAACGCCTATGGATATAGGGCCTATAAATAAGAAGGAAATACTAGCTTCCTACGGGATAAAAGAAAAAACTCACGTTTTTTTGTTTACTTACTGCGCCAAAGTTGACACTGATTATATTTGGAATTATACAATGAATGAAAGGGGTCTAAAAGACGTAATCAACGCAGCAAAATTACTATCTGATAAAATTAACTTTAAGTTTCTCATATCAATGCCGATTTTTTCTAATCCATCTTCGGTGAAAAAATTTTTCGACATTTTGGACACACATGGCGTGCGAAATCGCTTTACTTTGGCTAAAGAAATCACGAGTCTACCAGAAGTACTGTCTTCGGTTGACGCCTATTTATATCCGATTAATATGGATGAACCCTCGTGGGCACCCGTTTCAGCATTAGAGGCGTTATCGTACGGTACCCCCGTAATCACTACACGTGTTAATATTGTCCAGCAATTCATCAAAGAAAACGAAGCATTTTTCTTTGATCCCGGACACCCCGAACAATTGTGCTCTACAATACAGTTCTTCCTTGAAAATCAGGAAAAAACAAAAACCATAGCAATTCAAGCCAAAACTGCTATTAAATCCCAATTTAGTAGCAAGAACGTCGCGAATAAGATCTTTAACGATCTTGAATTTCTAATTCGTTAGGAAACTCGATAACTCTCAAATCAGGATCGAAAATATAAAAGTATATTCGGTTAACCTATGAATGAGATTGACATAATAGAGAAGAACAAAGCATTCTATTTATCCTACGCGCCTCATTATGATGAAGGTAGAGCGGCCTTCTTTAAACGAGAGAGTGAGCGAATAAAAACAGATTTCGCTTCGATAAATCAAATACAGCCGTTGGAACAATTGACTTTACTTGACATTGGTTGTGGCACAGGATTTTACTCTACAGTAGCAGCTTCTCAGGGAGTTAATACAATTCATTGCCTAGACTTAAATAATTCATTTCTGAAAATAACAAAAACAAAAATTCTGAAAAAATATCCATCCGTAAATATTACCTGTCACGAAAATGATTTGCATTCATTTTTCGATAATTACTTAAATAAAATGACAACAAAATACGACGTTTTCACTATGGGATCTGTTTTGCAATATGTTCCAAACCATGAGAGCATTCTTAGCAAAATGGCAGATTTATATTCAAATAGCATTTTTTATATAACAAGTAATAAGAATATTATGGGATCGGTAGAAAAATTATTTTCTAAAATCATTATCCCCGCTGATTATATGCTACATCGTTTTATTGATTCGCCACCTCCACCAATAAATCTTGCACAAAAGTCAACAAGCGTCGATGTCGAACTCAAATCTATCAAATCAATGTTTGAAAAACTTAACTTTGATGTACAAGTTTCAACTTATTCTACCTATCACACGACTCTGTTTAATTTTGCACAATCAGAATTGAAAAAAATCTGGCCCTCTATTGGAACGCATTTCACATTACTCGCAACACCTAAAAATAAAGCCCGAACATAGTGTCTTATGGAAATCATTAAACTTTCTTCAATTGATAAACACATTTGGGATCAGAGAGGATTACAAGCCGAAGGAGCTAATATCTTCCAATTGTCTTCCTTTCTTGATCGACCACTAATAACGCTTGATGCTTTCAATCCAATATTTCTTATAGTAAAAGATCGTGAAAAAATCCTAGCGCAACTCCTTCTAACAGAAGGCTCAGAAATAACCCGTCTTTTTGCCGATTACCGAGGTTTTACAATAATCCGACCATTATTAAATCGATTTTATAAATCATATCGTTTTGCATATGGACCTCTAATTTTTGACCAGCCTCGTTATTACGAAATACTTGAAATTTTTGTTAAGTATCTCGACGAAAACATTTTTTCTAAAGGTATTCATGTTCGAAATATTATTCCGCCTATTCATGAAAGAAATATTGATCATGAAAAGATAAAATCGATTTATGAAGCGCATGGATTCACTTCAAATCAATGGGGCACCTTTGTTACAAATGTACAACAGAGTGAGGACGATCTCTGGAATTTGATTGGAAAAGAAAGTAGATCGAAAGTTCGTAAAGCTCGACGCTCTGATATTACAATAACCGAAGTGAAAAACGAAAAGATGCTCAGGCACTACTACCAAATGTCTATCGAATTATCCAAGCGCAATAAGGTTCCTATCAAATCGTGGAATGCTTTTTTGCACTCATTAAATGACCCATATACTAGAATTTTTTTGTCAATGCATAAAGGTACTCCCGTGTCTGGACAAATGGCTATGTGTGCTGGGAACATAATTCTACTCGGGGGCGTTACAACATCGAACTACAGTGTCCATGAAAAAATTTACGGTAATGATCTGATGCAGTGGCATATGTTATGTTGGGCAAAGGAACACGGCTTTTCTATGGTAGATTCAGTTGGTGTTCAACCTAACTTAGCTCATCAAACCACGAAGGAATCGGGTATATATCGCTTCAAAAAACGCTGGGGAGGAGATTTATTACGCTATTATTCGTTTCAAAAAACATATAAGCCCCTCACGAAGAAACTTTTTACAACGGGCAAAACATTCCTCCTTAGTACTAAATCAGTTCATAGCAACTTAAGCAAAAAACTAAAGAATTCGTTTGGGTTTATCGGCCCAACCGATCGGATTTTGTCTGCGAGTTCAGAAGACGGGCTTACTTTTACACGGGACTGTGACATATGCGTTGAAAGTCAATCTAAAATTCGGCCTGAAATGTTATATTGGCCGTCTGTCAACCGATTAGGTAATGGCCAATACCGCATGTACTACCATAGCTCAAAAAAAACAAAGGGGTCATGGAATGGAAAGATTCATAGTGCCGTGTCAAATAATGGAACCTATTGGACGCGTGAAGCTCCCCTAAACATTAACAATCAATTAGTAAAATATGAGCACATTCAATCGCCATTTTTCCTGAATTATAAGACCGAAAAGCGGTTATATTTCAGTGGGCGTCGCAAAGATGGGGTTTATTCACCCTATTTTGCCTCTACTAATGATGGACGGACCTTTTTTGATCTCATAGCATTAGATCTGAATTTTAATAATCGCATTTCCGATTTCTGTATCGTCGAATTTAAGAACTTTTTGCGAATGTATTTTAGTAAAGAAAATAATATCGGTAGTGCTGTTTCGGAAGATGGCATACGGTGGCGATTAGAAAAGGACTATCGATTTAGACATGGCGCAAACGGGATGCGGCAATTAATCAATAACCCATCTGTAGTTCAATTGCAGGATGGGCGCTTCAGAATGTATTTCCGCGGATCGAATAAAAATGCATTTCGAAGTTGTATATACAGCGCGATTTCCAACGATGGACTTGATTTTGCTTTAGAATCAGGAACAAGGATGAATTATAACGGTAAATACGAACGTCACGGCGTTGGCTTTCCCAACGTTATTAAATTTGACGATCATTGGAAAATGTTTTATGCGGGCTATTGGGGCAAACATCTTATGCAACCACTTACTGTCTTACGGTGGAAATAAATGATCGACTCAGATTTGCTAAAACGAATCGACCGAGGGAAAAATAGCCAAGATTTTAGATTCTTATCTGAAAAAGATTGGTTAGATGGATTCAAAGAGAAAAGAGTTCTAGATTTAGGTTGCGGAAGTGGGTTATATACTCAATACTTGAAGAAGCTTGGCATAAATCCCATTGCGTTCGATATTAATAAAGAATCTACAAAACTTACAAAGGACTATGTAGGTAAACAGGATATATTTTCTTGTTGTGGCACTTGCGTTGAACTTCCTTTCAGAAAAGAGTCCTTCGATCTTGTATTATGCATTGAAACTCTGAGCCATATTAGAAACGAAGATCAATTATTTGCTTTAGAAGAGATTAATAGAATTATTAAAGAAAACGGTATTCTTATTCTTAGTGTACACAATGCAACTCGGTTTGCCTTACAAAATATTGTGCGCTTAAAAAAGCCAACCGAAATATATGAAAATCCAGGATTAACAATTTATCCGTTTAGTTTATCTCAACTAAAAAAGCAATTAATTCTCACTGGTTTTCTGGCAAAAAAAGTGATGTTTATAAATTTTTATAATTCGATACATCAAAGATATCCAAAAATATTTCCTATTCTTTCAATAATTGAAAATATTTTAGCAAGAATTCCTATATTAAAACGAGTAAGTCTCACTATTATGTGCATGCTTATAAAACGTAAGCCTATATCATCATAGAAACTTTGATAAAATGCCTCTAGCCACAAAAGATACCATAAAGCGGATTAGTCGTACTGTCCGGCAGTCACCAAAGACCTCTTTTATGTGCGCTTGCAAGAAACTTGAACTGCGGCTTTTAAAAGCTGAGTCTTCGTCTTACGCATATAACAAGCCGATTAGCATGGACATAGAGCTAACTAATGTCTGCAACCTTAAATGCTCTTGGTGCGACACACAATTCTATGCAGACAAATCCATTCCCGTTAGGGAGATTCCATGGAGTGATTTTCAAAAAATCGCACCAAAATTAGATGGATTAAATCGAGTTATTTTTTGTGGGGGCGGAGAAACCCTAACTTGTAAACATGCGGCAGAGTCTGTTGCCTTAGTAAAAGAATACGTCCCCACAGTCCTAATGCACAGTAACGGAGTCCTGCTTCACGGAAAACGCGCACAAAAGTTGGCAGAGAGTGGTCTTGATAATCTACGAATAAGTATTGACGGCTCTGACGAAGAAACTTTCCATAATATTCGGGGAGCTTCCTTGGCTAAAATCTTAACCAACCTGAAAAACTTCTCATCTATCAGTGATACTCCGATCTCAACTGTTTCAGTAATGAGTCAAAACAACTGGAAATCATTATTGAATGTTCCCGATATGCTACGAGAAGTCGAAAACGTAAGACAACTCTATTTTCAGCCCGTTGAGGTTGAATTTTTAGGTTGGGATCGAGACGATTATTTTATGTCACGGGAGCAGCTGGCGGAATTTCGTGGAACAATTTCCGACAAATGTAAACGTTACGGTTTAGAAACGAACGTTGATGCTCCAGACTTTGACCCGTTGTTTTTCGAGCCCTTTTCGCTTTGTGAGTATCCGTTTTTCGGCTACATCACACTAAACTATGAGGGATTCGTTGCACCATGCTGTAGACTAACGAATGTAGTGCATATGGGAGATCTCAAACAACAATCATTTGACGATGTCTGGAACGGTAACAACTTTCGTAAATTGCGCGAACTAATGATCAAAGGTGATTATCCTACGTATTGCCATGATCGCTGTAAACATCGCGTTAAGATGAATTCAATCCCATCGGACATTGCGCCAGGGAAACTGAAGATAAGACCATTAGCCAAAAATAATCACGCATCCTCAGCAGATCAGACTGTCGTAGACATAGAACCTGTTCGTTAGGATAAAATGAACTATCGGCGACATATTAATAGCGTCGTTCTGGTAGGTATAGCCAATATTTTTGTTTATGCCAGAAATATTTTTCTGTTGCCCATCCTAACGCGGTCCCTAGGCGCAAACGTCTATGGTTTGTGGTCCCAGATTTATGCATTAATAGAGTTACTCACACCACTTTTCCTACTCCGTTTACCGTCCGCTTTCACTCGTTTTATAGCTGCAGAACAGGATGTAGAGGCCATCAGGTCTGGATTTTGGACTTCATTTTTGGGTGCCTTTTGTGCATCGATGCTATTGAGTTTGGGCCTATTTTTGATGTTTCTGCCCTTACGTGATTCTTTCGGAGTAGAATTACGCCAAATCGCGGACATGTTATGGGTTGTAATACTTTTAATCGTGCTTAGCTCAGCATCCAATTCTTGTATAAATTACTTTCGCACTTTTGAAAAATCCGCACTATTCAGCGGAATGATTTTACTAGAGTCGGTAGGTTTTCTACTTATCACTTTGGTGATCTCAATGATGGGCGGTAACATCATGAGCCCTATTATCGGTTTAGTCTCTATAAAAATTTTGATCTGTTTATTGGGTTTACCAAAAATATTCCAAGAAATAGGATTTTCTAAAATCGACTGGAAAACTTTAAAAATTTATCTTTCATACAGCTTACCCTTAGTCCCTATGGGTATCCTCTATTGGACTATTCAAATGAGCGATCGATATTTAATAGATCTATTTCTTAGTAAAAAAGAAGTAGGACGTTACGCTGCAACTTATACGTTAGGTGGGCTAATTTCCTTCGTTTACGCTCCAATCTTTGCATTTCTTATGCCGGCTGCAACAAAATTATGGGAAGCAAACCAACACGATGAACTTAGAAGATTTTTTCTACGAAGTCTTAAATATCCTACACTTATCGCAATCCCCATCGCGCTTACATCACCAGTATGGGGACTCACAACTATCAAGTTAGTTGCCGGAATAGATTATGTTACTACTGGAAATTTGATCTTTGTTGTATTGATCGGTTATCTGGCTTTGATGATCGGCACTTTTTTCGCGACAATTCTACACCTAAAGAAAAAAAACACTACTCTATTATTCATAAATATTCTTACTGCTAGTACTAATATAGGATTAAACCTTCTGTTTATCCCTAAATATGGAATAGAAGGAGCCGGTATTTCAACGGCTATCACCTTTATTATACAGACGATCGTTTTCTATTTTTTCGCCAAATGTTATTTTTCATTCGATTTAGGAGTGAAAGATTTAGGAAAAATAATTATTGCTTCTCTTTTATCCGCCTTTTTTATGTCCCTTTGGGGAATACATAATCTTGAGAGTTTAGTTTTTGGCACTATATTAGTGGTAAGTCTGTACACAGCATTGCTTTGGATAAGCCAAGCAATAACACGTGACGAAATAACTTTCGCATGGCAATTTTTTAAAGAACGACTGGTAATTCTTTTAAAATAATATTAGTCATTTCCAATCAAAATCTGAACCTTGGCGAAGCTTTCGTTCCAATCTATAAGCCAGATTTTGGTAAAGTTCCCACTTGCTATAATATTTCTCAATACAGCTTTTTTTCGGATCTAACGAGAAGACACATACATCTACAAACTTCGGAATCTATAGATATTTTATCATTTTTCCCCAACCACATCGCGATATGGTTGTGACCGTAACTACCCAATCCTTTTACCGAGACCAGTTCCTCAAGTATTGCATCTTTAGACCAACCAACAAGATTTCCCTGAGAGAGTCTGACTCTTATAATTTTAGCGTAGCTAACATCTTTCATTTCTAAACTATGTTTATCCTTTAGCTACAAGAAAAAATAATTTTTTAAAAAGGAAGTTTGTATGAAGGATCATTCACATATCTTTGCGTCTTAAGATTTAATCGTATTTCCATACCTGGACGCATATGTATCTGAATTTTTGAATCTTTCAAAGTAACAGAATTTGTTTTCGTTACCACAGGCTCCGCATTATAGGTGCCTGCATATCCACCCAAGTCACCAGGCCAATTGCTTATACACGTCTCAAAATTTGCCTCAGTAAAACGATGCTCTCCGAAAGTTCCAGCCTGTATTAGTAAATTTTGAGATTCGGTTACACTATTGTTGATCAACCGTACCGTTGTATTATCTGCAGAAAGCTTTTCGACAAGAGCTGCGACGCCAACAGGCAAACCCGACCTCCGACGATCCAAATCAAAATAGCGTAAGCGTGCATGGAGTAACCCTCCGTTATATATCGGCTGAGGCGCACCAAGTGCCAACTGAACCAGTGCCTCAGAAGTAACGGGATTTCCCCATTGCCAGTGATGCACATGATGCTGAGTACCAACATCTTTATCTGCCAAAACTTGCGCCATCCTACGAGCTATCTGCGTATGACTCCCCTGCTGGATTAGCTCTGGGTAGTGTGGGTTCCGACCCAATAAAAATTCGAACCATGGCTGTTCATGGCCTGAGTCGTGTTTATCTCGAAAAGAGTGAACCTCACTCCAATCAAATGCCTCAGCTTTTCGAAGCCTCTCTACGCGCTCTAAGTCGTCGTCTCGCATGGAAAGGTACCATAGGTAGATTGGATAGAGTCCTCCCATAGGCATCCAGTCAAACCACCCAGCATCTCCATAACGATACGGTACAAGAAAGGTTTTTTGACCAATTGGAACCCTTTTTAGCTGATGAGACCAATTTGCCCGTACACTCATTGCTTCATCACGTGGATCCTTTGATTCACCTAATTCAAGTATACGATCCATCTGTTGTCTCGGTAATTCTAAATATGTCTCATCCCTTGTCAATAAATAGGCATTCGCACCTGCATCTACTGTTGCAAAATGCATTGTTAGAAAACCATGAGGAAAAGTCCACCCATAGCGACCGCCATACCATTTTCCACCAACATATTCCCCTACTTTGCCAGAAGGCCCAATTTGATCTGGCAAAAGACCACCATTTTCCTTTGCACGAATCATCCACCCATCAGTATATTCCACGACCCAGTCACGATACTTTTCTTGTCCAGTAAGAATAAATGCATTAGTAATCATTGAAGTAATAGCTAAGTTTGCCGGTGCATCACCGGCCCGCCAACGATTACGCATTTCCTCTCCCATTAACCGTGCCTTTGCCGGATCAGCTAAATCCTTTACAGAATTAATGTTAGGCAAATCGTAAAATGGTAATCCATATGTCTCCATAGTCGTACCAACCGGATTATATGGATTTGGCGATTGATCTGTATTCGGTCTAATTGCGCCTTTGCTACCATTTAGCCCAGATAAAATAATTTTGAGCTTAGGATCATAATTGACTGCATCGGAGTCTTCATTCAAATAAAAACCCGCAAATCTACAAGCCAAATCATGAAGACCGTCATGCTCTGGTAATGTTAAACATAGATTATAGAAAAGAACATCTGCTTCGGACTGGTGCATCTGATCTTCGTTAAAGCCATAATCTTTGTGATATGATCCTAGCCTACCTAATTGGCCAAGTATTGCCCGATATTGCCGTTCCGCCAGAGACAAAAGATGGTCTCCAGCACCAACAGAGTAAACAAGAGGCCAATTAAAAAATGGTTCGAAAAAATCATCTGGCGACCCACCTCCCCACGAATCATTCCAAATAAATTCTCCATTTTCTCGTGTGAAATGTCTCAAATAGGGTTCAGAAACCGAATCAATCGAATCAAATAGTTTTCGTTGCCATATAGCCCAAGAGGGTATTAATTGACATGGTTTGTTGGCACAAATTTGCTCCATATTTTCCTCATAAATTTTTACATATTACCAAAAACACAACAACAAGATTACCCTTCTAGTCAACTCAAAGAAGCCTAATTAGAATTTACCTAAAAAATGGTCGTCATCTATTTGAATGATAATGGAAAAATACTACTCATTGAGCAATGGAAAAATTATCGATACCATAAATGATATTTTTGTAATAATTGAAAATTCATTTTTATACTATTTTGATAGCATTAAAATTACGTATCGCAGTAAGTGGATTTCCTTGGAGCCATATTCATCAATTGTTATTTTAATCCAAACAGCGAGGAAATACCTGTCGTGATACCTCACTAACTTTAAACTGATAGCGGTCTTTTTCGGCTGGCAGCATACCATACGAATTCCGCCAGAATTTTCAGATTACAACCATTGCGTAAGACTTAAGCTTGTGCAATATTAGTAAAGTGTATTTATAACCGCATTCGATACGAAAATCATTTAGGGCTATATTGAATAAAGCAGAAGACAACGTTCAAAAAACCGTCCCGCTTGCACCTACCGTAAGAAGATCCATTGCTTCGTCCCTAAGAGTCCCCGGCTTAGAATATATAGCTAAAGATTCGGAGCCCTCTGAATGTGAACACTGTTATGGGCTGGGGCTTCTTCCTATCGGAAACATAGACTATTGGAGCAGTTGCTTTTGGTGTAAGACATCTAATTTACACGTTTTTGTCTGTCGCGTAGATAATATGTTTTTGGCTGTTCGCGATGGGGATAATTTAAAAGGATGGGGTGAGAATGTTATTGATGCGTTGTTTCAATGTGAATCAAAAACGAGTGAGAGTGATTCTATTTGGTCAGAAAAATATACAGCAAAAAAAGAACATGATGAATCTATATCCATAACTGTTAATCGTCAGACATACGCAATTCTACAAAAGCTAGCTCTATTGCGCGGATGTAGTTTTAATGAAATCTTGGCGAAGTTTGCCGTTGGGAACATTGAGAAACTTGATGACGGCGAATATAGTGTAAGTGGAATAGAACAAGAAGAAAACCTTTTTGAACAACCTTCCAGTGGCTCTACCTCACAAACAAGAACAGGATAACTAGTATTCTACTAGTCAATCTTGCCTTAGCACTTTTATTCTCAAAAGTTTCAACTATTCAAGAACCCAAACGAATTTAGTTATTATTCCCCAAACAAAGACATTTGTTCAGTCGAAAATAAGGTTGGTTGACATTCCTCATCTAAAGGAAAATTTTGTTGTAAATAATCAATCGTACCCAAAAACCCTCGATAGACCACCTCTGCTTTAGTTACATCAAAAGCACTTGCATATTTTTCCAAGTCGTCTAATTGCGCTGGGGTAATGCTTATGGCGACTTTTCTGCAGCGTTTTCCAGTTCGTATTGTTGCATATGAGTCTAGTTTTTGGGCATTTCTTGGAGAAAGTTTGATTTCGAGGTTCCGAAGACTCATAGAAGTGTTTATCCTTAGGCAAAAGGGGGTTATGAACGGATAAACTAATGCTCTAGACACTGTTGTCAATACGATTAAGAGCCTAATTATTAAAAAGTTATCAACACAGTTATCAACAGTATTTAAATATCTGTAAAATATAAACTTATAATCCCTAATAAAAACAATTATCTAATCAATTTTTGTTGCGTCAAAGCAATTATTGTTGTAGTTGTTGCTTCTCATGTAGAGCGCTGGCAATATTTGTTAAAAGTTTTATATTCTCGGTCGATAATGCACTAATAATTGAGGAAAATTCCTCTGAAATTTTAACTTCGCCATTATGGTCACTTTGATCATCAAACCTTTCAACTATCAACCCAAGTTCATCCCTATCCGCAGATTCAGTCGGTGAGCCCACGGCATTTATTAGAATTTTTACAACCTCAAACTCTGCCGCCGTCGATGCTTTAAATTTATAAACTAAAGCTAAAAGTAGTAACGGATTTAGCTGTAAAATCTCCGCCATAGCCTCGCAAACTTGCGAAGAAGGGACTCGGTCACCCTTTTCTACTTGTCCAATGTATGTAGACCAAACCCCGCCAGGTTTGCTTTTGGTCGTGATTTTTTGAGCTAATGCTCGTTGACTAAGATTGAGCTCTTTTCTTCTCTGAGCTACTAAAGATCCGAATGTTTGTTCTTTCATAAACTCCTCAAGACTCAAAGCTAAAAGAATGGATTTGTTTTTAGGCCCGTTAAACGCCCTTCTAACATGCAAATACAATCATCAATCATCAATAGTTTTACACAAACAAAATCGCAATTTATTTCAACAATAAACCTCATTCCTAGAAGAGGTTATGTAAAAGCCCATGACTTCCTTTATTAGAAAATTTGGGGTTGACGACTTCCTCAATATACAAGACGTTCTCTTTTCCTTATCGAATGATTTTAAATTAGATTTTCTTTAGGGTATAGCTTAATAATTAACGGCGATCCCATTAAAAAATCGCGTAGCTCTCAAACTTCTTTTAGCTTTTTGCTTAAACATAATTTGGAGATATCTAACTTGTTAGTTGAGGACTGTTGGGTGGAATGGGCACATTGTTTGCAGAAAATTCGAAATCAGATCAATCCAAAAAGTTATGAACAATGGTTTGCCAGAACTGAAGCAACTCTTGTAAATGCAAACACTATCAGAATAGTCGTAGCTGATACGATCTCCGCAGATTGGTTACATAAACACTATCAAAAAATGGTAGAAGACATTGTTTTCGACACTACCCAAAAAAAAACCGTCATCGAATTCATGCCATATGTGGAAAAAACACTTCAAAATGATCTAAGTCAGGATTTATTTGATTCTGTTATATCGGAAGATAAACCTAGTCCAAAAATTAAAAAACCTTCTCCACGAGAAACAGATAGTCACTCTAATTATACTTTTGATAACTTTGTATTAGGCGATACAAATAGAATGGCTTTCTCGT